>ERZ500997.103-NODE-103-length-22927-cov-8.402370_pt1 | contig 22927 bp, 14 predicted proteins | sample MGYA00248826_ERZ500997 | MGnify/ENA primary metagenome ERZ500997 (study PRJEB25958, sample SAMN03398524) | human skin metagenome | study: EMG produced TPA metagenomics assembly of the Human Skin Microbiome Metagenome (human skin metagenome) data set.
AAGAAAATTAGATTTAGATTTGAATTTATATTTTGAACGAGGAGCTTATTGATAAAAATATAAAATAAAATGAGACATTATTCAAAAATGAATAGAAACATAAAAGGATCGAACAAAAGAACAAAAAAATTTGCACAATATATTCGGCTGTTGTTGACTGATTGAAAAAATTGTAATTAAAATCTGCAATCACAAACGTTTAAAATAGCATAGTAGCGAATGACAATTTTCATAATCATTCAGTGTGATTGAATCGTTCAAAATCGATTGGATGTGATTTTTTTTATCGTGATAAAGCTAGTCATTTTTGTCGTGAAAAGAGATTTTTTGTTGATTCGGTTGACGATTGTGGGTAAATTGATCATCAATTTTGAATGAGACCAGAGTGATTGAGTGATTAGTGAATATGAAGTTATCACACCGAAAAAGCAAGAAAGAAAACATATCACTATTGAAATCAAGAAGATTCAAATCAAACGAAGATTTGTCGAATGAACAGGAATTGAATGGCATGATTCTTGTATTATTGTTGGGTCGATTGATTAAATGCCTGATCCAGAGAAATAGTGATGCTACGTGACTGCTAGTCGATTTGAATAGGCATTGACTCCAAACGATGATGATGAAAGGAATGGAAACAAATCCAATACGTATAGACAATTATCATAAATTTTTCGTCTTGTCCACATATCTAATTCGGGCCAATGTTGAAAGACGAATGTGAACATTATGATTACAAATACACTAGTAAATATTCGAGCTCTATAACGAATTATAATGAGAAAGGAGTAACGAAAATAAAAAATAATTATTATGTTTACCGTGTCTGCAGAAATGGTGCTAAAATGTTAGCAACGGTTGCGACCAACAATAAAATAACTTGTAAAACGGTCAACAGAACATTAATTAGTTTAAGTACGAGTGCACGAGCATTCGAATTATCCAATGAGTCAAGATTGACCAATTGTTGTAAATGTTGGTGTTGCTGATGCTCCATTCGTGATATCTAATGTACGTATGAGATAAGGTACTTTTGAAAACGATTCTAGAAATAGACCAATAAACTTACCCTTGTCTGAAAACTTTCCAACATTTCATGAACATCCCGATGTCGTTCATCGGTTTGATATTGGATTTTTTCCTCAAGATCAGAAATTGTTTGTTTGAGATTTTCAATTTCTTTTTGATGGAGCTCGGTCAAATCATTAAGCTGCTCTTCTAATCTCTAAAATGGCCATACGATACGAAACAAAAAATGATTATAGGAAAAATGACAAAAGTAGAAAGCAAATATCATCATATAATATATACCTCAACTCGATATTTTTCATCCTGAAGCGTTTGATTAAACAGTAAACATTCGGATTGAAACTGATTTTTTAGTGTATCGATTTCTTCGCCAAAACGTAAACAATCTTGCGTTCGTTCATCGATACGATTTCGTAGTTGATCAATATCAGCAACAGTATAATATCCTACAGAAGTGTCAGTTTTTTCAAGGGTAAATGAACATTATTATCACTGTTGATGATCATATTCAAATTTCTTACGTTTAAAAGGTTTCATTCGTAATGGACTGCTACTGTAATGAGCACTATTGGTATGGCTATTGATAACTCCCAATTGACCAGATTCCGATGTAATACTTGAACTCTCATCATCATCATCTGATGTACATTTTGTACTATGACTATGTGAATGACTATTTGAATTGAACATCCCGACATTTCCACTTACACCGCCAGTAATATTTGAGGGATGTTGAGACACTTCCGAATCAATCAAATATGTAACAAATGTACTGGTCGGTTCTTGCTCCATACTATTCTCTGAAATACAAATTTTTAAGTTAATTCTTTAAGAAAATCCAGCAAGGACATACTTTCTGCATTATCGACAGTGGTTCGTTTGAAAAATTCTTTCGGTTTAGTAATCACAGTTCTAGCCAAAAAGAAATCGGTAAAATTAATAGGAAAATTTGCCTTAGAAACTTACTCTCCGGCTGTATGAATGCCGGATTTGATGCCTTCGATTACGCCTCCGGAAAGACCACTGATGCCTTCTTTAATGTTTGTTCCTACATCTCGAAGTCTTTCTTTGGGATGACGATGATAAATACCACCATTCTTTATTCGTTCAAGTTCCTGATCCAAACGATTCATCTTTTTCTGACAACGGGCAATCTTCTGCGAAGATCTTTGGTTTTTCTTTTCGAACACCGTTTTTAACCGTTGACTTTGATTGGGTTGAGCACTCGATGTCAACTTGAGATATTCATTTACATTATCATTACAGTTTATTTGTTCTTGAGCGATTTTTTTCTTATATTTACGAATTTTCTGTTCGATTTCGGCGATAGCACGTTTAGTTTCATCATTCGGAGTCAGAGTAGTAGATGGCGGAGCAGCTGTTTGTTCCGCACCTGAATCGACCTGATCACTTGAACTAGATTTCATTATCGATCCGGATGTTGTTGTGGTCATTTCCGTTGGATTCAATAAAAAATTCCGATTTCGATTATCACTGCTATGTGATGATTCTAAATTGTTAAGCGCGCGGTTCAGTGATAAATGATTTGATTGCGGTGCTGGTGGTGGCAGATGTGAATGATGGTGATTAGTGCTGGTCGATGAGGAGGATAGAATATCCCTAATCAATTGAGGATTCAGCGTACTATATGAACCATGGCTGTATCCACGGCGATGTGTCGGCTTCAACCCTGCTGCTGATGACGATAATGTTGTCGTTGATGCGGTCGAATGATGCGAATGTGTAGGCGATGGTTTCGGATGCTGGGGTAACAAATGAAATTGAGCATGACTCGCATTCATATTATTCGATCGTACATCATCACCAAACGATTGTCTATGTATGATGATATTATTTCTATCATCATTACCATCATCGACAACAATTTTATTTGTTTTATCATTATTAAATATTCGATTATGATCAACGGACAATGTACTCGGCGATATGCTGTTATCGATATTTGTTATTTGATGATCCGATGTGCATACAGAGGACGTATCAATTCGAGTATTATTATTGCCGTTAGAGTTTCGTAACATTATATTTGATGCTAATGACGAGCAGCCACAACATGACAAAACGATTATATTGTTGAATCAGATAAGTTACCAGCTTAAACACTGGATTAGTAAATGAACAGACATCAAATATTTAGGATATGTACTACTCCAGGTACAAATCAACATTGATTAAAAGAGATCGATTGGTTTTTGGAATTTATGCTTCATTACAGACCAATCGGGTGTGTGTTTGTAGAGTAAGATAGAATTGAATCATTTACTATAACAATAATTTATTATGAATGATAAAAGATTGATTTATGATAAAGAATAATTGGCAGATTAATATGGAGCCAGATGATAAATATTTTTTTCAAGTATCAATATATAAATTAGTATTATTGACAAAATAAATGCAATTTCATATAAAAATACACACACAAAAACACGATTGATTTTTATCGAGTGGAATTAGGATGCTGATATGATTTTGATGATGATGATGAATGAATGAATGAATGAATATTTTACAAACAAATCATAGCCAAATGTAATTGCACATATGAAGTGATTGGCTAGTAAATATAAAAAAACTTGGCTACGGGCTATACAGTAGCGTGTTTGGACAAAATCAGAAAGTGATGGATTTTAGCTATAAAGAAAAAAATGAAAATTGATCAGAAAACATAATAATAATAAAGAGCTAATATAAACAAAAAAGTGAAATGATCAACATAGATAATTACACATAGGCAATTAAAACTGTTAATCAAAATTGAACTCAAATAATTATTGTGTGTTGAAAGAGAAAATTTACCGGAGATTACAAAGCCGGAAATTTAATTCTGAAAAATATCCAGAAGAGAAAATTGGATCGTCATTATTTTTTTAAATACCAATAAATAAATACGCAACAGTAGCGTCATGCGAATACACAAGAGCTGAAATGTGAAATGTTTTCTGAATGTATTACTTAATAAAATGAGTCATGTACATTGTATCATCATGATCGTCTCTTTTAATTTTTGTAAGTTTGGAAAAATATTTTGTCCCAACTTTTTTTCATGCAAAGGACAAGGACAATTTTACAACAACAACAACAACAACAACAAAAAATGATGACGAAATAAACGAAACGCACACAAACATTACTAATCAAAATATAAACAATTATAATTCCTTGTCACGTTAGTCATACCTTTTCATTTTTGGTCATCAACATCAGTTAAGAGATCAGGTGATATTATGATGCTATAATGGTTTATCGATGTAAGCTTAAAACAGAACGAAAGAGATTCATGAGCAAAATAAAAACACCGGAAAAAAAGGACTAAATAATTATATCACTACAGGACAACGATAAAAAAATATGATACTATAGTATGGTAATAATATTTATTTGATAAATATGGTCCAGGTATAAAAACAATAATGAAACAAAATCAATATTGATGATAATCGAACAAATATTGGATTACTGGCAACAAATATGTAGCCATCCAATCCAATACAGTTATTACTGTTTGTTGCCTAAATCTTTACGAATTCATCCATTCAGTGTCTGTTTGAGCTCGAGCTCAGCTCGTTATAGTGGTTTTTCATACAATTCACATATACAAACCAATATACACACAGACACAAACACCAGAGTTTTTTTTTTTGTTTGGTTGCTTGTCAGCCGAATAATAATATTGTACACCCCCCTGATTCCTAACTAATTGTGAATTAAATGAATCAATGAATTACACTAAGACACCGCATAGTGGCGTTCTTGTTGTTGGTGTTCTTTTTTTTTTTTGCTGGTTTCGTTCGAATAATAAATTACGCGCAGGCACCAATTTGTCTGGTTTTGCGGGTTTTGTTTTGATTACAATTCGATTTCAGTTTAAAATGACGCCCAAACAAACGAATAAATCATTTTCTACATCTATAGAGGGAAAAAATTTTGGTTTTGTAAACTTGAAAATAATATGATCTTTTGCTCGAATAAATCAATGAACATGAATAAAATGTCGATTTATTTTACTAATAAAAATAATGAATTCCTATCAAATAAAATATTTGCTAACCACCTGAAATGCAATTGATCGTGAAAATTTTCCATTTGTCATGAATAATTGTAAGAGATTTTAAAATATAATTCTCAGTCTTCCAGTGATTATTGTGAAATAAATTCACTTGGTTACCAAGCATTAACTCAAACTGTTGAGAAATTTGGTTTCCTCACCACGAACCAATAAATTATCGACAAGTTTAGTTTCAGTTTTAAGCTATAAAAAAAGACAGAAAAATAATAAAATTATTAGGAATCGAACGTTGAGTATTTTTCAGAATTATCTCTTTCACACTAACATTGATCATTGATGTACGTTCAAATGAACTGGCTCCACAATGTTGACATTGATTAACCGGAAAAAGCGAATCATATGTAAAACGGCGTTTTTTACAATGTTTGCATTGAAAAAATCGTTTTTTCACTTCATGAAATCGAACCGAATGTTGACGAGATTTACATAGATCACTTTGCGATGGAGCCGTATATTTACACATTCTACAAGTAACCACTTTGGCCATCAATTCAGTTATTTCAGCCAATCGATTTTCATACCGTTCACGTTTTTCCAATACCTGGAAATGTTGTTCACGAGCTTTATGTTCGATTACATCCAAAACACAACTGTTGATTGATTTGCGTTGCATAGCAGTTTCGATTAATCTAGATTTTTCTTTTTCAGCTTCGGCCTGTTCTTTTTTTAATTCTTCATTCGATTCGTCAAGACATGCGGTTACTTTTTTGAGAATTTTTTCGAGTTTTTCATTCTTGGCTGTAATCGATTTTGTATTTTGTGCTTGTTGTTTCTTATTGAAAATTTCAATAGCTTTTAGTTTAGTTGCATTATATTGTTTTTCATTTGTCGAAATCTTCAAGTTGATCATTTGTCCAGGTTTATAACCTTTTGCCAACAAAGGTGAATCGCTTTTGAAATTTTGTGTTTCGGATAATTTTGTTTGAGAATTTTTTAGCTGCGTAAAAATGTCTTGAGGACAAATTGGTTTATCTGATGCGGTTTGTACTCTTGTGAGTGGTGATGATGACACTTTTTTCGATGATGATAAGCATTGTGAATTTGTTGGGGAATTCGAAATTACGGCCAAATTTTTGGCTGATCGTGACAATGGATTAAGGATTATTTTTTTCAGACTTTCTTTTTCGACTTGTTTTTTATCCGTCAATTGAGATCGATTCACTTTTGTCATTTCAAGAACAATATTATTCTGATTTAATGTAGCGTTCGGTACAAAATTATTGGCAAAATGATATTGTTCAGGTTCCTTATCCGAAAAAGTAGTTTGAATTTCTGCTCGTTTCGAGCTGAATTTTCTAAATGCATTCTTAACATGATACAAACAAAATTCATCGTCAGCATTCATAATTAAACTGCCACAAATATCTCCATTCTTTTTAATCGCTTTGCAATGGCTCAAATCTTTGGACGTACCAATATGCAATAATTTATCAGGATCATCGATGGTTAAAGGGCCGATTTCTGAACTTTTTGGATTTTTAGAGTTTTTGTCCATGAACGATGCATTCAGTAGGCCAATGACAGCTCCAACTGACATTTTCCAATGTTTTTCATGTGTCTGTCCGAATAGAAAAAAACTGACCGAATACTTTTCCGAACTGAGATCGCTTAAATTCCAAATGGAATATTCTTTTCCGTTTTTACTTGTCTTGGTCATTTTGTTTAAGACGACACCAATTGTAACCCAATCACCTTCTATATCACAAGAGGATTTATTCATAGCCGATTTAATTTTTGATAACTTGATCATTTTACGACCACGCATCATTTCATGAAGTTCATCACTCGAAACTAATGGCTTAGTCATGCGAATACCCGAATACAATTCTTTAATTACAGTTTCATTGTTCGAATGAGACTGAATAGTGCCTGAGTTTTTGGATTTCCAATTGTCTAAAGGATTTAAAAAAAAATTAAACAAATATCAACAAACTGCAACATATACCTCGACGAATTTTTTTGTTTGAATTATAATCAGATTGAAAATTCTGTTTACGTTTACTAGTTGCACTAACTGAATTATCATCATCATTGAATCCATCAAGATCATCAATATCACCAAATAAATCTTCAGCTGAGAAAGACATTGTTTTAATCTTTTATTTAAAAAAAATGATCACGACCAACACCGATTTGGGCGGCAAATTTTTTCGTGTAAACTTTTGGACCATTTTAACTTTACGTGTGTGTACGAGTCAAAATGGAAAAAATCAACAATTTTCTTGTTTTGTTGTCTTGTTTGTGTATATTATGATCTTTATAAAATAACTTAAATAAATCAACGAATTTCTTTATTTCAAATTGATTTTTTGTTTTGAATTTTTCTTCTCACTTTATTTTTCCATTAAATCCATTCTAAATACAATTTTTATTATCATTTGTGGCCCAAAATTATCTTCGTCATTGCTAAAATTGTGGCGCTTTGGCCTTGTAATTTTCAAGTTTTTTCATCATCGAATAAAAATAAATGAATTGTTAATAAAATGAAAAAATGTAATTGTAATGAATCTGTATTATTATAATAATCACATAAAGTTAATAGAACAATGATTTGCATGAAAAAAATATGTTTGCGACTGAAAAATCGACGAATTATCAATGAAAGGTAAGTGTGATTTCTCGATAGCATGAACGTTATTAACATAAATTAGAAAAAGCTTATATTCAATTTATTCAACATATAGAAGCAAAATATTCCGTGATACCGCATTTTGATCTTCATTATAGTGATATATTCTCAAAATAATTCTACTCATTCATAATACATTCTCACTAATCAATGGCCATTTGCTCAATATGAATATTGCAAATAGTCATCAATCATCAGTCGTTACAAATCATGGATCTATTGATACAACGATTGATCGTCAATCGGATGATGTTTTCAAAGATGGTGATAACAAAAACAAGAGCATAGAAAAATTGGAAACCGAATCGATGATGTGTAGACCGCAAACACCGATGCAACAATCATGGCTTCTTAGGCTTTTCGAATCTAAATTATTCAACATGAATATTGCCATCACTTATCTATTCAATTCGAAAGAATCCGGTGTATTGTCCTACTTGGGTAATCGAATGTTTACATTTCCTACAGATGATGTAGATTTTTTTCTCCCACAATTAATTGTTTTATATATTCACAATAACAACATCGCTGATGCTATACATCCATATCTAATACATCGATGTCGTCAGAGTGTTTATGCATCAACTAAATGTATTTGGCTTTTGAATGCATTTTGTCCGGAAACACAATCATCAACAATAACACTGATGTTACATTCCCGTAGGAATAAATCCTTAGGACATAGATTACGAAAATCGATTCTCAACGAAGAATTCCGATTATCAACTGCTGATTTTAACCAATCAAACGACATGACCAATAGTAATTATATGAATCATTCCTCCAATAAAGCGAAAATTAGCCACAATCATCATCGTACACATTACCGATCATTCAGTGACGCAATGACCAAATCACAATTATCCGGTATCAATCTTAGCCAAACCGAAGCCATAATCGGCTGCATTCACCATCAGCAAAAAAAGAATCGTTTTTTACGTATTCCATCTACTACAAACGGAATGTTGAGAAATTTGAATCAAAGTGAGAAAACATTTCCAAGTTGCCTTTGTGCGGCTCCCAGAATTAAACCCGAATATGAATTTATACGTTGTTTAATGAACATTGGTTTGAAAATGCAATCGGTTCCTAGCAAAGAAATAAAATCCCAACTTTTGATTAGTGAATTATCTAGTTTAAACATTCAACTACCTGCTCGTGTTTGGATACCTACATATACAAAGCACTCGCATATGATCGTAAGAATACCACCGCATGCTGCTGTCCTGTTGAATTCCAAAGATAAAGCACCATATTTGATTTATTTCGAAATATGTGAATGTGATGACATAGAAAAATCGCCAGTACCAGTGAAACAAGCACTAACAAATAGCAGAAGTAGCCTTAATGGCAGCAGTAGTAGCATCAATTTTTTAATGATGACCAACAATAATCATGATGGTAATTTTGATTCAAACCAGAAACAACAATGTATATTACAATCACAATCATTCTCGCAAAATTATTCGGCATCTATTATTCGACAGACAAAATCCGAAGAGAATCTTATCGAATTTGCTATGAAGCATGGAAAAGAGACAATCAAAGATAATCTTGATGAAAAAATTCCGATTCCATGTGAAGATTCTAACAGCAACAAAAGCAACACTGTTATTGTAATCGGTGCAGATGATGATGAAGAAGAAATGCTGATGGCTAAACAATATGGCGCGTTTAATGTGTTACGACGGCTACCAAATCAGCGACAAGCCAATGACAATCTATCACAGTTTTCTACTGATTCTACGACAAGTAATGAAGGCATATTGATAGCTGCTGGTGATATTCGCCGTCGTTTGAACGAATCAATTGCTTCAAAGGATAATAATTTCAATAAATTTTGTCCTGAAGATCCATCTGCTGCAGCATTGAAGGAGCCATGGGACGAAAAAGTATCGAGAATTCGTGAATCATCTCCATATGGCCATATCAAATCCTGGCATCTTGTTGCTGCCATTATTAAATGTGGTGACGATTTACGACAAGAAATGATGGTCTATCAGATATTGGAAACATTAAAATCAATATGGGAACAGGAACATGTTCCATTATGGTTGAGGCCTTATGCTATTCTCTCTACATCACCTGATAGTGGCATAATTGAACCGATCCTGAATTCGGTTTCATTACACCAAATTAAAAAACATTGTCAAATTTCATTACTCGAATATTTTGTCAGAGAATTCGGAGATGGTTCGATGAGCTCCGAATTATTTCTAACAGCAAGAAAGAATTTTGTACAGAGTTGTGCAGCCTATAGTATCGTTTCGTATTTGATGCAAGTGAAGGATCGGTAAGTGGTGTATTGAATTATTTAATTTTTTTATCTACTATGTCTCTATTTTATGTTAGACACAATGGCAACATTCTTCTCGACAATGAAGGCCATTTGATTCACATAGATTTTGGCTTCATATTATCTAATTCTCCACGAAATTTGGGCTTTGAGAATTCGCCGTTTAAATTAACTCCAGAATTCGTGGATGTAAGTTAACATTCATAATGAAATTTGTTTTTCATTATTTTGTTTATAGGTAATGGGTGGCAAGAAAAGTGATATGTTCGAATATTTCAAAATTCTCATATTACAAGGTTTAGTAGCTGCACGTAAACATTCAGATCGTTTGATGACTTTGATTGAAATTCTCATAACTAGTCCATCGATGTCGGCTTGTTTTTCGAATACGGCATCGATTCTACGTTCATTACGTGATCGTTTTCATATGAACATGACTGAAGGACAATTGCAACAGCATGTCGATACCTTGGTTGAAACGAGTATCCATTCGATAACGACTAAACTTTATGATGGTTTCCAATATTTTACCAATGGTATTTTCTGATAATCATGCGGCAATCATCAAGGCAACCAAAAGGCCAAAAACAAAAATTTTTCGATTCTATTTTTGTTATCAGATTATTTACATTGTTAATTATTTTCTAAATAAAATATTTATCTTTAAAAAAATTACTCAAATAAAAATCATTTGAGTTGCATTATTCCGCGTTTTCGGAGAATAAATTCGTTTTGTTCCATGCATTTTGTCACGTTCTTTATTGATGGCAACTTTAGGTGGTGAAAAACAGGGTCTGCCCGAATATATTTTGCCGATTGTTTTTGTCTTTTTATTTTGTTTTAGTTTGCAATTATAATTGTATCAAGTAGAAAAATTATTCAAAAATTGACGTTTTTTCTTTGATAAAAATTTCTTTCAGCATTCTCTATAGTGATCGACCATTGAAATTCTGAAAATGATTTTGCCAAAGATAATATTTTATGCTTCCTGCATTAAACGTCATTTCACTTGAATCATTCGGGCATATTTTCATTTACTTTTGTTCATCATACTTTCTGCATTTATTGTAAACACTCTTCACACACTGAATTATTCAATTCGTAATTTAAAGTTTTGTGATAAAATATAAAAATTCACATGGTCAATTTGTTATTGAAATTAATCGGAATCGAATGCAAATTTTCATTCTTTTTTTGACGTTAGTCTGATCGTTTATTTTTTCCATTAAAAAATGCCACCCGATAATTTTTTCACCATCAAAGACTTTATAAATGAAGCCAAAGATGATTTTCATTCGCCAACAACATCGACATTTTATTCGAATGTTTCCTATTGTAAACAGTTGGTCAACTCTATCGAAGAGGTTGGACACAGCTGAGTTGATTAATCTTCGTTTATATAATTCTACTTTTCAATATTTAGGGCCTCGATCTTGATAGAAATGGATTGTCTAAAATGAAAAAAGCTGTCAAAGCAATCTATAATGGAGGATGTGGTAAGCGTTTTGAATTGCAAACTTTATTGTTTAACATTATTTGAATTGAATTAGCAAATAATGGAAACAAAATCATATTGTCGGAATCGTTGGAAAAATTGGGCATCAATTCATCGAATTTACGCGAAAAAGAAGAATTCATTGGCGCAGCGTTCGTAAAATTTTCTTTCATAGTTAAAGAACTTGCTGCTTTGGAAAAAACTTTAGTATGTGATTCTTATTTACAATTGAGTGATTATTCGACAATGCTTATCTTTTAATTTCAGATGCAAAGTTTATACAATATAATTATGTTTCCTGTGGATAACGTTCTTAAGGGCGATTTGAAAGGTGTAAAAAATGAACTGAAAAAACCTGTAGATAAAGCGTTTAAAGAATATGAAATTAAAATGAACAAGCTTGAAAAAGAGAAAAAAGCGCAGGCCAAAGAAGCCGGATTGATACGGACCGAGATAACCGGGGCTGAATTGGCAGAAGAAATGGATCGTGAAAGGAAACAGCTCCAATATCAGATGTGTGAATATTTAATCAAAGCTAATGATATTGATATGAAGAAATCTTTCGATTTGCTGCTTCATTATATTGAATATTTTAATGCCCAATGTAAATATTTTCGCGCTGGTCTTGAAGCGATTGAACAATTTCAATCTTTTATCAGTGATTGTACCCTACAAATACAGCAAGCACGACAAAGAAAAGAGGAAGAGAAACGTGAATTGTTCGAATTGCGATCATTGCTTAAATCATCCAATGCATTATCCGATACTTCCTTGATAAATACGAGTTCAATAATGAATGATTCACATCATTCAGATCAATCCAATAGACGATCAGTTGGCTATTATTCTTTACACCAGCCGCAAGGTAACAAACAATATGGTTGTTATAAATCTGGATACTTGTTGAAAAAATCCGAGAGCAAAATGCGGGTAAAAGTATGGCAGAAACGTAAATGTGAAGTCAAAGACGGATTTCTTTACATTTGGCATTCTGATGAATCAAAATCTCCAACCAAAGTTAATCTGTTAACTTGTCAGATTAAAACCTGTCAGCAACAACAGAATGTGCAATCACAATCCTCAACAAATGATGATAGAGCCCAATCATCATTGTCACAAACATCTAACATGACGAATTCGACTAGTGTTCCACTTAAAAATTTTGGAACTTATTTCGATCTCATTTCCTATAATCGTACCTATCATTTTCAAGTAGAAGATGAACATGATGCTGAAGCTTGGATATCGGTTCTCATAAACAATAAAGAAGGTGCCCTTAAAAAGGAGTTTGATAACTCCACTGATAAAGTTTCGAATTCTGGATTAACATCTTCGTCATTGTCCATGACGAATTCCAGTAATCGATTTGTAAATTCAACAAATAATCCTGATTCAAATCTTCCTAAACTTCGTCAAAACATAATTGAACACATACAGAAACTGCCTGGTAATGACTGCTGTGTAGATTGCGGTTCTATGCAAGAGCCAACTTGGCTGGCCACCAATTTCGGTGTATTAACTGTAAGTTTTTAGTCAAAATAAACATATTTTCATTGTAATTTCCTTAGTGCATTGAGTGTTCTGGAATTCATCGTGAAATGGGAGTACACGTTTCACGAATACAATCATTAACATTGGATAATATCGGGACATCACAGTTGTTGATTGCATCAATGATGAGTAATAATGGTTTCAATGATATTATGGAAGCTGGCTGTAATATTCAAACATTCAAACCTAAACCGAACAGCACGATGGATGAACGAAATCAATTCATTAGGAATAAATATCTTCATCGAAAATATATTATTAAAACCTGTACATCTGAATTGGAATTGCTAAATGATCTCGAACAGGCTGTTCATTCGAAGGATATATATTTTCTGCTGCAGGTTTGGGCCGAAGGTGCAAATTTAAGTGCACCATTACCATCGAACTCTTTGATGGAAACAGCATTACATCAGTCAATAATGCGAGAATATGATGGCTACTCACTTCATATTGTTGATTTTTTAATTCAAAATTCTCCCGATCTCAATGTGATAACTAGGCCGGATGGTAATACAGCCCTACATTATTGTGTCATATATAATCGACCAGAATGTATGAAACTATTGCTTCGTTCGAAGGCCAATTATTCCTTACGAAATAAAATGGGTAAAACTCCCATGGATTTAGCTCAAGATGAACAGAATTCTTTTTTAATTCAATTGGTGAGCTAAATTTAATTGATTTTTTTTTGTGATTTGGGAAATTTGATTTACTTTTTTTTGGTTAGCTTGAATGCGCTGAAAAGAATCAAAAATCAATGTTCGAGAATATTGTCATTCACTATAATGTCCAAATAGAGGATCCATCTACCGATTTTTCTGATGATGATCTTGATGAAAAGGTTTTTATTTTCAGCAATTCTGTAGTGTTTAATAACATTTTGCTGTCTGCTTAGAATGGTACGATTAGAAATGCCGAGGAAATTCGCCGTGTGAATCAATTGATGTTTAGTCAGAATGAACAATCATTATTGACGAATAATCGAATTCGTTCAAGCAATCGGAAATTTTCTTTTCGCTATCAAACTGAAAGTGAATCTGATTCCACTGAATTGGTATTTGCTATTATCATTTGTTTTTTTGCATTATTCATTACCATTTAATATTATTTTTACAGAAAAATAATGCTCAGGCCTCTCTTTTCAACAATTCTTCAGTCAATCAGACTGCGGGACCATCTTTTTCTTCAGCTCAAAATTCTCGACCATCAAGTGTTGTTGGAGATTTTTATTCAACTGTTGTGAATATTGATACTTCCAATGCAAAAGCTGCAACTACTGTTACTAATTCCGATTTGGATTCCATCGTTCGTGGTAATGTTATTCGCAACAATAGCAGCGGAACCAATAAATTTAGGTTTTCGACCGAATCCGAGCATCCAATACCAACACATATGCCGAATAAAGATGGTATGTCGAAAAATGTTGTTGATGCTAACGCATATGAAGATCCATGTATTGTTACCGACTCGCGACCTTTTTTGATAGGTCATTCTCGAGCAGCATCAGCTGATATAAGCTGTGATCCGAATTCCTTAAATTCAATTTCGATTGCCACTAATAACAATTTGCAACAGAAAGTGACATCGAAGATGAGTCACCATATCCGAAACAATTCTGTTGATAATTCACATGTCACTTCCGTCTTTTCTACTCCTGGTTTGACTGTTAAACAATCAAACACGCCATCTAACATTAATAATCAGCCACAACCAAATAAACCTGCTATTCCTCTTAAACCAACAGGCATAGTTTCCGTTTTTGTTCCTGGGTCAAATACAGCAACGACAGGAACAACGTTAACAACAACTTCGAATGCAAGTAAAAAAGCTGGAATTTCGAATATTTATGGTAAATTAACGACGACCACATCGACGATTCCAGCAAAAGTAGACAAATCAGATAATAGATCACATTTTGCTAGATATCCGAATGAAATGTCTGTTCAGCAAATAAATGAAAGTAGTGTTCATCATCCAATACCACCACCTCGAAAGGTAACAATTTCAGCAATTGATGAAATTATTAATTTTTTTTATTCGTAGAAAATTCACGATTCTCATGGAACATCTGGAAAATTTCGTAGATGTTTAGCTCTTTACGATTGTGATGCTGATCAATCTGATGAGATTTCATTCAAAGCTGGAGAAATAATCACAGTCATCAACGAAATAACCAATGACGATGATTGGATGGAAGGAATGATTGAAGGCGATCCATCGAGGCGAGGGTTATTTCCAGCCATTTTTGTTCAATTCATTGAATAATTTATTTCATTTGGGTATTTATATATTATTTATATAATACTTCATTCATCAAGCACGACACTATCTTCCTGTTATTTAATAATTTAATAATTATGTTATTTTCTAGTCACAATTGAAATTTTTCAAATAATTAGGATTTGTGAATTCATTTCTTTCACATATCTTAAAATTTTCCTCTGTGTTTTGAATCACTGATGCATTTATGAACAAATTCAACAATGATGATTTTTTTCGAATGTATTTTTAATTTGATTTATTGTCTTAAAAGAATTAATCTTAAATAAACAACTTGAATTTTTTTTTATGAAATCTGAACAATGAATCCACTTCATAGAGAACGTATCCGAGTGAAACATATGTCGCTAGTCTCCTGAGTATATTTCCAATCCATTTTCAAGCTGTCATTTAATTTTGAAATTCAAAATGAAACGTAATTATGAATCCATGCCTGTAGCGATCTATGAAAAAAGGTCTCGAAAAGAATTAGCTCTTATCGATAACGAACCTGGAAATGGGCAACTTATATCCGTAAGCATATCAAAGTGATCAAAATTGATTCTAATTTTATAACCGGCATATTTCATTAGGCCGTAAACCGAACCTCTAAACTTGAGTCACCTATCATGTTATTAACTGGACACGAATCCGAAATAAACTCCTGTAAATTTCATCCTAATGGAGAAACAATCTTATCTGCTGGTTTTGATCGGAACATATGTAAGTTTTAGATGATTTGTTCATACTATTCGTATAATGTAATTTTTCCATTGTCGACAGTTTTATGGAATACATATGGTGAGTGTAAAAATTATGCTATTATGTCAGGCGGACATAAAGGAGCTGTTTTGGATGCCCATTTTTCTGGCGCTGGCGATTATATTTTTTCAGCTTCGACGGATAAAAATTTGATCATTTGGGATGCAAAAACTGGAGCTCGAATGAAAAAACTCAAGGGACATCAGAGTATTGTTAACGCTTGTTGCCCTTGTCGTGATCAATCCAAAGCTTTGCTATGCAGTGTCTCGGATGATAAAACAATTAGGATATGGGACACCAGAAAACGACAAGTTTCATCCGTGATCAAAGAGAATTATCAATTAACCGCGTGTATCTTCAATGAATCCGCTGATCAAGTTATTGTTGGAGGCATCGAAAATTTGATCAAAGTATACGATCTTCGTAAGAATAAGCTTTTGTATACAATGCCGGGACATTTTGACACCATTACTGGTTTGGCTCTTAGTCCCAACGGAAATTTTGTCCTATCAAATTCGATGGATAATTCACGTATGTTTCTTTTTTTAAAAAAATATCACATTCCATTCATTTGAACACTAATTTTGTTTCATAGTATGCATTTGGGATATTCGTCCATTTGTACAATCTGATCGCTGCACAAAAACATTGACGGGACATCAACATAATTTTGAGAAAAATCTTTTACGTTGTTCTTGGTCACCAAACGGAGATCGTGTTACTGCCGGCTCGGCTGATCGTAACGTATATATTTGGAATGCTTATGATAAACGAATAATTTACATATTACCTGGCCATAATGGATCAGTCAACGAAGTTGTTTTCCATCCAAACGAACCTATAAGTAAGCAATGTTAATTGAATTATTGCTAATTTTTTTAACAAATTAAATTTCTATTTCTTTACAGTCTTATCGTGTTCAAGCGATCGACAATTGTTTCTTGGTGAAATCGATCCATAATCATTTTTCATCATAGAACATTTATTTTTTATTTTTGTGGTTATAAATACATCCATAATACATTCATAATTAAAAAAGAATTCATAATTCTATTGGTTTCAAGACGCATGCGTCATTAGAGTTTTGATATTCATCTATTTGTTTTCACATTGAAATTGACATATTGATTCATTGAATAAATAAAATTGATTATATAATGTAAAAAACAAAACAAAAAAATGCGTCCTTCAAAATTATGGTCAATCTATCAATTTATTTGCAGTTGCGGTCTTTGTCGAAAAATTAAGGAAAATAATATCATCTTCTACCTAACAATAACAATCATTATTATCATTGTCTGCTATTTGATTGGTTTTCTCATCACTTTTTTATTGTTATTTTCTTATATTATCTGTAAGTTTAGGTATAAAATCTGTCACCTTTTAAGTTTTTTTTTTGATTAAATTGTTTAGATTATATTTACAACCTTTGTGATAAGCTATTATATAATCCCTATAATCCCGAAGATAGTCGTGTGAATGTTCCAACACCTAAATCATATGGTCTGGATTATGATAACTTATTCTTAAATGCTAAAGATGGCACAAAAATTCATATGCAATTCATCAAACAACCAATTGAAACCGCTAATAAATGTATTACTATGATTTATTTTCATGGAAATGCTGGTAATATCGGCCATCGTTTAATCAATGCAATAGAATTTCATAAACGATTAAAATGTAATGTTTTGATGGTAGAATATCGTGGGTACGGCTTTTCGGAAGGACGACCATCTGAAAAGGGCCTTTACCAAGATGCATTAGCTGCTATTCAATTTGTAAATAGTTGTAGACAAGTTGATTCTTCAAAAATTGTTCTATTCGGTCGTTCATTAGGAGCTGCTGTAGCCATTGGTTTAGCTGATAAAATAAACAGGAATTCACGACTTTCCCATCTTCGACCTATGGCCATGGTAATTGAAAATACTTTTACTAGTGTGCCTGACATTTCTCGCCATTTAATCGCCCAACATACATCTGATTGTCCTTTTTGGCTTATGCGTTTTTTTCAATTCATGCCGGATTGGTTCTACAAAAGTCGATTCAATTCTATCGACAAAATTTCCCAAATAACTGTACCGACTATTTTTATTTCTGCACAATTGGACGAATTAATTCCACCGAAGATGATGGCTAAATTATTCAAAGTAAGTTGATTTTAAAATCTGGAACCGATTCGAAAAAAGTTCAAGCATACATTTCTATATAGAATTCCCCAGCCATTTACAAAGAATTGCACACATTTGAATCTGGAACGCACAACTTTACTTGGAAATGTCCTTCTTATTACGAAACTATTGATCATTTTTTGAAAACTATCCTTGAATTAAAAGCCTTGATGGTGTCGACCGAAAACAATACCTATGATACTCCCACCGATATTCCTAGTTATCAATCTATTGATTTGGAAGCTATCGAAAAAATGCCTTTGATTGCTCAACAAATTCAAAACGATGATCCTTCCAATAATGAGTCAAATAGAAAATAAATTCAGAAGATTAAAATTCATCATTTAAAATCCTTAAAAACTTTGAATCTGATTATTGTATTTCTTAACCATATGACAAAGCTTGCACAATTCATTTAGCGAATGTTGTTCTAAAGTTCGATGTAAAAGATGGCACCACAAGACGGCGACCCACTTGTGGAATTTAAAACAATGTCGACATCTAGTGATTTTGTAAAAATTTTGTTTCGAAATTAGTTGATAATTGATTTTATTGTTTCCACGTACATTATAATAAAAAACAATTTTGACTGTAAAATCTTATTTCAAAGTGCGGAAATTATTTTATTCATTTATATGGATTGCGATATCATCATTATAAGTCATAAAACAATGTTAGAGAGATAGTAAGAATATCTAGACATTAAAATACAATAAAATGATAATTGGAATGATTCAAGTTCTGGACATTGGTCTGTTGCTTGTAAGCAAATGTGATTGGTAGATTATAATGGTAGATCTAAGAGTAGAAACATTCGTGCAGGAAAATCATCAATTTTGATAATGATGATCAATTTAAATAGCGTATTATGGCTTTGGTCATCGTTGTTGGCCAATTATTTTTCATTTGACCATAGAAATGTTGCAAATTCTTGTATTGTGTAGTCTTAAATTTATCTGACCAATATAGTCAGGAATATTGCATTCATCATGAACATTTCTGGATAAGTAAATTAATGATTAAGGATAAAGATAGGGACAAAAAGCAATAGATCAACAATCGTACAATTGCAACATTCTAGAAATGATAATTCAATGGTGAGTGAAATCATTATTGGGCATTATGGTCATCGTACATCTTAGATCATCAATGTCAGTGTTTTTTCTTTTCTTTTCTGGTAAATTGGTGTACTATGTGGGCATTTTGGAATCACAATTTATCTTAAATAGGTGAGTCATCTCGAATTGCCATTTGGGTAAGAATCTCAAAAGTTTGGTTTTGTTTGCATTGAATGATCGAGGATTGATTCAACATGTGGAAATATTTACAAAATGATTTTGATACAGGATGCCTGGTTGTATCGTGCTCATTAATTTGTTTATATTCTCAAAATAGAGGACTAGTGTGTTTAATGTGTAAAATATACAAAATATAAGAAAAAAATGAAATTTTTATATAAAGATGTGTTAATTGTATTACATCTAATGTTATATCAATCAAAAAGAATAACGGGACAACTTGTCAACTGAATGTCATCGTTTTCAAATGATTAATGAAAAGAATTGTGTATATCTCTGTGTGTGACTGATAATGATACTATACTGTTGATGTTATAAATTAATAAATAATTAAAAATTAAAAAAGAATGGGAGATGAATAGTTTATTTGAATTTGTATTATTATGTGTGTGATAAAAAAAGAATTGTGAGAATAATTGAATAAGAGGCAAGGATATGTCATGTTATTTGGATCAAGGAATATATTCAAATGATGTATGTGTAAATATAAATTGAAAAATTATTTTTTGGTTTATAAAGTGAATTCAAAGGTCATTATTGAGAAATAATTTTTAAACCAATATTGTGATGACAATAATTTCTTCAATACACAATCACTGTTTGTTCTATTAGTTACAAAATAAAGCTTGATATTAATGAGGATGAAAAAAATTGTATGTGGACAACATTGTAAGATATAATAAATTTGGTAGTTGATTATGATTAGTGCAAAACCCTGTTTTGTGAAGAAAAAGATTCTGGAATGAATATCGGCAAATACCAGATCCAAATCTGAAGAAAGCGATGGTTTCAATATTGAGTTTCAATGGATGAACGAGAAAAGCCAATATGACGGCAGCATTATCATATATTTACCACTAAAATCAATGCGCGTTAATTAAACGTTCGATATTTAATGCAGATGAATTATGAATCGATGCATTAGATAGTGATGGACTTGTACCAGATGCGTTAGAAGCAGACGCTGATGTTACGACTGCCGAATTCGATGATAGATTCATGGTTACCGTATTCATACCAGATGTTCGCTTGAATTTAGCGCGTCGATTTTTGAACCAGAATTGAATGTTTTTCGGCTCAAGCTTAGGAAATTTTTGTCTATAAGGCATTTTATTTAATTCGTCTGTGTAGCGAACGATTTGACTATGAGCTGGATGTGTATTGCTCATGAACCAGCTTTCCAATCTAGGGACCTAATTCAGGATTAATAAATTAATATAAAGCAAATAAGAATAATGATAATCATACCTCAGACATTGGATCGATAAAAGTACGACTTCTTCGAGTCCTCCGCCCTTCAGGACTTTCAGGATTATGCGATGAATGACCACTATTGTGATTGAGAGCCGATAATGAACTGGTTAGACTATGCGATGTCAATGAATTATTATGACTACAATTATTATTATTATTGTGTGTCGTTTCAGTATCATCATCACTTTCATCTTCAATTGAATTGCAATCACTACCGTTTCCGCTTACAGCACTGCCACCATAGTCACGTGATTCAATCTTAAGTTGTACGTCCGGTTCTAGTCGTAAATCACTAACATCGCTCAAATCATGCCGTTTCAAATCGTCTACAAATTTAAAGTCATCACAATCATCGCCATCATCAAGCATTTTATCTTCGATCGGTTGATGGGGACTATCGGACAATTTTGTTGACATACATAATGGATTACGAACAGACAAATCAAGTGTCTGTGTTTCTTCATGCGAATCATTGTCTTCATCAAAGCTATAATAATCATCGAGATTGGATCCATTTCGAGATGCATTAGACATAGGATCGTCATTACATTTACCACTTGCGCTTGCATCCGAACTGGCTTTACCTGGGCTGTGATTACCGCCACCGTTAAGAAAAAATTCTGTAGCCAAAGCATTTGCGAACGAATGATTACTTAAATTCGAATCATTTGATACGAATTTCAATTCGGCTCTTTTATGGGCCGCACGAGCATTTTTGAACCAATATACCACATTGTTCACATCCAATGGTTTACGACCTTTTCGAGATTCTAACGAATTAAGCTCTTTTACATATTCTTGTACTTGACTACGAGACGGATGACGATTCTCTGCAAACCATTTATGCAATTTTGGAAGTTCCAATTCGGGATCAAATGAAGTACGGATTCGTGTTCGAGAGCTGGTACCCGATGAATGATGATGGCTCGAATGGGAATTGTGATTTCCACTACTATTTTTGCTATGTCCAAAAGGTTTTTCCTGGCTTGAACAACTATTGCTACTAGGACCAACGATATTTCCGTTTACGGGCGAAGGACGAACCGCAGCAGCAGCTGCTGCCGCAGCAAGCGATGGATGTAGTCCAGCAGCTGCTGCCGCTAATGTTGAATCAGTGCCATTGGTTAGATTATTTATGTCCATAAATAATGGATGATTGGCAGCAGCAGCAGCTGTTGATGCTGCTCCTGGTGATGGATTTCCAGACCGTAATCCAGATACTGAGACAGAATGCTGTTGAGCTGCCAATGCGAATTGCCGATACTGGTTGAATACTTGTTGTAGGTACCATTGATCAAATCGGCGACGAGCATCTTCATTTAATTCTAGCTGTTGTTGTTGTTGCTGATCACGACCTCTTATCAAAGAAGAAAGTATTTGCTATTTTAGGCAAAGATTAAAAAAAGAGATAAAAAGATGACGAAATCAATAGAAATTCATATAAAAATAACACTTTTAAAAAATGAAAAAAGTGTAAATTGACAAAGCTGATCACAAGGACAGCAAAGTTTGAGAAAGAAAATGAAAAACATGCAAATTGATTGGGATAATTTTCCAAAAAAGGCTCGATTGCTGTATTTTTTAGATAATAAATCGGATTTAGGATCATATTCATACATTAAGTTCATTATTTCTGAGTTCTTCATTAAAAATGTCTGATTCAGACACAATGGAAGGAATGAAGTTTTCCATGCTTCGAAAGAAAAAATTGATGATTGCTCTAATTCGTTCGAACTATTGCAGATGATGATAATTATGAAATGCAATCTGGACAATTTCAACGACAAATACGATTGTCTTCGATATATTCACAAGAATATGATTAAAACATATTTTAGCCCATCATATATTTCATATAATAATGATGGCTACAAGTTAATAAAAACTTTAATGATTATGTATAAAACACTAAAATTTAACATGTGTGAATTTTGATCATCCACAAACTGAAATGAGGAAATTCTAACTTCTGTCATTTAATATAAGACAAATCCATAAAACATAAATTCAAGTGGTAGTGGTAATTCATTTCAAAATTAACAAAGGTGACATAAAACATTCAGCCATTTTTTTATAAAAAAAGGTTGTGAGAT
>ERZ500997.104-NODE-104-length-22894-cov-6.665003_pt1 | contig 22894 bp, 18 predicted proteins | sample MGYA00248826_ERZ500997 | MGnify/ENA primary metagenome ERZ500997 (study PRJEB25958, sample SAMN03398524) | human skin metagenome | study: EMG produced TPA metagenomics assembly of the Human Skin Microbiome Metagenome (human skin metagenome) data set.
ATAATTTTTATTTTTATTTTTATTTTCATTTTTTTAAAAAAAAAGTTCTTATAATCGATACAAGAAATGAATCAGTATCATCATCATCATCACGTTATAATGTTGTTTGTCGTGTTAGTTTAGCTGTTACATCACCATATGATCCAGAATTTCCATTAGTTGATGGTGATCAATTACATGAAATGTATTTTGGTTCAAAATCATCAATTATGTTGAATGGTATTCGTGTTACAGATTGTTCATATACAAATATTACATTATTAGAGATTATTATACCAATATTGATTATATTAACAGTATTTTCAATAATTACAATATTATTTTGGCGTTTACAAACACAATTGATTAAAAATCGACAATATAGAGCAATTTTAAACAAATAGGGCAGATTCGGTTTCAATTTGTAAACAATATTTTTTTTTGAAAATTTAAATTGAGCGAAAAAAATAAATCATAATTTTTTTTTTTGTTACAACCATATGTTTTTGACATTTGAAAACATTCGAATTCGAACGTTTTGATTGATGACCATTGGTGGTAAAAATCATTTGGCACTTGTTGATAGGGTGTGAAACATCTGACCGACAAAATCTGTTTTTTTTTTTTTTGTATAAATTTGCATCATTTTCGTCAATAATCATTAGCATATTCTTGGTTGGTCAAAACGATAAAATGTTTGCAATTTCAAATGGATTCGATGTTTAATAATGGTGATGAGAATATGGTGACAAATCAGCAACAATATTCAATGTTTAATGATAATAATAACCATGATCAAATGATGATTGAATCATCCAACAATATTGAAAATATTAATTTTCGTAAAGAAAGAACTTGTTTCAATCGATATCAATTGGATGGTCTTGAACAACATTTTGCCGGACAAAGTTATCTAACAAGATTACGACGATATGAAATTGCTGTCGAATTGAATTTAACTGAACGTCAGGTTAAAGTTTGGTTTCAAAATCGAAGGTAAATGTTGATAATGATTTTAATTGACTTGATTTGTGGCTGAAAAATTTTTTTCCTATAGGATGAAAGAACGAAGACGAATAAAACAATGATAAAAACACACACACACAGACAAATTAACACATTTCACAATGATGACCACAACCAGCCGGACATAAAAGATTTGTACGAAACCATTCAAGCATATGTTTAAGATGACCACCATGTGCACAACCTTGACACCAAACATAAAGTCCACGTACAGATACATGACATATACTACAGGTACTTGGTTGTTGACGACATTTTTCACATAAAACTGAACCATGATGAATAGCTTTTCGACATAATGCACAATAAACTAAAACCGATGTTAATGATTGATTAATGCTTTGTATATCAGGATCATTACATTGTTGTATTAAACGTGTTGATATATTCCATAATTGAAATCTATGTAAAAGATCAATATATGAACGAAACCATATCTGTATGGTTTGTTTATCAATCGAACCAATTTGTTTCATACGATCACCTAATACAAGAATAATTGAACATGCTGTTTGAACATCCGATTTATCTACATAAAATCTTAACATTTGTACAACCGATTCATAAATAGGCCATACTGGTGGTGCTGGATTTTTTGATGATAATAATGATTGTAGATTTGCATTTGAAAATCCCGGTGATTCATTTAGATTAAAATCTAATTCATCATCTTCATCATAACTGATTGATGAATTAATTTCATAATTATTCATTAATGAATTATCACCACCACCACCACCAACAACATTATTTGTATTATTCATTTCATTCATTTGTATACCATATTCGGCAATATTATGACGATGAAATATTGATTCACGTTGTAATTCCCAATCTTGACAATTTGATTCATAATCATAAATTATTTCATCATTACGATGATTATGATGATGATGATGATTATAATAATGATTATAATGTAATGATGAACGTTGTTCAATTGAATCCATTGTTTCTAATTGATTTGGTTGATAATCAAAAAAATCAACAACAAATTTATTACTTGGCATTGTATCTTGTTTTAATGTTGGAAAATGATTTTGAAATAATTCCATTTGATCATTATTATTATCATTACGATGACGATTATCATCACCATCATCATCAGAATTTCTTGATTCTTTTTGAAAATATTGATTATTATTCATATTATTATTGCCACTAAAATGACGAGTAGGTCCTCCACCACCACCACCACCACTAGCATGACGACTTGGAATATCATTTTTCATTTTATAATCACCACTATCATTGATAGGTTGTATACTATTTTGTAAACTACCTCCACTTGGATTATTTCCACCACCAGTTATTCCACCACCAGTACCACCGCCACCACCACCACTGGATGTTGGATGACGTCCGGCTATACTAAACATATGTCTTATCATACGCCATGTTTGTGCAATTTGACAACGATTCAATGAATCAGAAACTTGTGCATTATGTTCACATAATTCTTCAAATGTTCTATCCATTAATAGATATTTTTTAGCTGAATGAATAAAATTTTTCATTGAAATTTCATCTGTTAAACAGGCAGAAATTTGTGGTAATTTACGACTTTCAAACAACATCATATAACTAATCATACAACGAAAATGATCGGCCAATATTGTTTCATTTGTTTTTCTATATGATATCGGTACACTTATATTATAGGCAGGTGTCGTATATGATGATGTTGTTGATGATAATGATGATATTTGTTGCGTTTGTTGTTGTTGATATGATGGAAAATATTTTGGTTGACCACCACCACCACTAGCCAATATATATTGTTGAGCATGATTTGATGGCGAACCAATCGAAATATGTCTGGTTGTTGGTCGAACATCATTAATGATCGTTGAATTATTGTGCGATAGTTCAATATTATCCTGTGTCAATGAACTGGATAATGATGAATGATTTAGATTTGCCGTTGAATTTGATTGTACAATATTATTATTATTAAAGGAATTATTTGTAACAAATGTTTTTATCATACGATTCGATCCAAGATTTGAATTTGTCGACAATGTTTGTGAATGACGATAAATAAAATCAGTAGTAGAAAAAGCAATATCACCAAAAGGATTAAAATCAATACCGATCGGTGGATAATGTTCGGCCGGATAATATGCATCAGTTTCGAAACGATGTTGATAAATAGTACCATCTTTACAGGATGATATAAATACAAATGGATCATTTTTCCATGCCAATCCGGTGGTAACATCTTTTTTCGTACCAAAAATAGCAAACGGTACATATGGTCGTTTTATATCCCAAACATAAACACTAAAATCAACAACCAATGAACAGCTACCAATATGAAAATCTTTTTCTGGACGCCATTTTAATTTCGAAACAGGCGTTATTGTATGAACATTATAAATCAATTGTGGTCGATTACGATTACTTAGATCCCAAACTTTAATTATTTTATCACGACCACCAGTAGCTAGCCATTTATAATTTTCTTGATTTGGATGCCATTCACATGAAAGTACTGGACCATCATGAGCAATAAAATTACATTCCGGACGATCTTGTTTACGAATATCCCATATTTCAACATTACCGGTTTCCTGTACCGATGCAAAATGATATGTCCAATGTGGTGAAAATTGTACATCACGAACACTTTCAGAATTTGAAACAAACGTAGTGACAGCTTCTTTTTTACGAAGATCAAACAATTTCATACAACCATCTTGTGAACCACTGAGCAATAGATTTGGATCATTACTATGAAAACAAACTTTATTCACTGTACGTTTATGATCATTGTAAACAACGCCTATTTTTGATTTAGTTAAACATTGTAGATTCCAAACAACAACAGCACCATTCGTTGCAGCTGTAGCAAGTATATCATTATCCAATGGACACCATGTAACATCGCTATTTGAAAAGTTTAAATTTTTCAAATTCGAACTACGAAGATTGAATAGCTCTTGACCGAATAATGATCCAGTTTCATCACCACAAAGATTATAAACTTTGAGTAAACTTCTTCCGGCAACGGCAAGTAGCCCATCACGGCTAACAGCCATTGCATTTACCGGATTATCCGTCTTGAATTGCATCGTATCATTGAACATTTTCTCTTTAATAAACTTTGTTCAAATATCTGAATCAATTCGATGATCAGATAGAATAATGATAGATGGCCATTTGTCATATGATTATTGATGCAAAAAAAAAACAACGTGATTCGAAAACAAATGATCAAAACATTTCGGCTATCAAGTACTACCATCTGGTGTCTATTCATTGGATTTGGATTCATGGATACATGCGGCTGCTGCTCGTCAAACCCCGAAAAAGATTCAGAAATCTTTGTTTAGATTTTTTTATTTATTTCACTTTTTCTTAGAATGATTATTAAATAATGGATATTCCTAAACCACCAGAAGGTTAGTTTTGGATTATAGTTCTTTTCCCTTTTCAATGTTCGATTAAATCCACCGGTTTGTTTGTTTGTCAAGATTTAGAACTTCGAAACATAATCAATAAATTGGCTCAATTTGTCGCTCGTAATGGTCCGGATTTTGAACAGATGACCAAAAATAAACAATTAGGAAATCCTAAATTTATGTTTTTATTCGGTGGTGAATATCATGCTTATTATCGATTTCGTGTTGTAACCGAACAACAGCAGGTATTTCAACAACAATCGAAGATGCCATTACCTCCATTGCCGATACCTGGTGGTCCTATGGGTAATAATTTTTTTCCAAGTCATCCATCTTTGCCTCCGCCACCACCTTTACCGTTTCCATCAGTATCACAAACTCCACCAACACAATTCAGTAATAATCAATTCGTTCCACAACAACAATCTCCATTACCGCATCATCATCACCATCATCCTCATCCACATCCACATCCTCTCGCACATCATCATCAATTAGGGCCTCATCTTCCACCTCCATCATCACTTCATTCACCGTTTTTGCCCGAAGAATCATTTCATCATAATCATCATCATCAATTTCAACAAATGCCACCGAAAACGGTGCCAAATTGGCAGCCACCATCACCAGCTACAAATCCTATTATACAATCACCGATTCCTGATATTGAATCACAGAATCGAATCGATTCACAAATTCAACAGATAAATGATCATCTAAAAGAATCGGAAAAAAATCTTAATGCTCAAAAACAAGTGATAATGGGTGTAGAAATGGAACGAAGAATCAACGAAATAATTACCAAACAATTGGATGATGAACTAAAACGAATGTGTGAAGATTTTAATATAAATCTTAATGAATTTGATAAAATTTTACAACCAATCATTGAAAGTTGTCGTAAAGAATCAATTGCGGTATTACAAATAACTCGATTCGAATCGTATGAATAATCTAATGTTTTGTTATTCTAATCTAGAATGGTAAGATTTGGATTTTTAATCATTGCAACACATCCGATCAATATGATGCTGTTGCTAAACATCTTTTAAAAAGGTAGATATTGAATCTATGATCTTCAATAAATATATATTCAATAATCAATTTGGTAAAAACCAAAAAAAAGATTAACAAGAACCGATTCAGAATTCGAAGGAAAACTTCATTTAATGTATTTGATAAATGATATATTCAATCATTGGTATGTCGATAATTAAATCAATCGAATGTATTATGTAATCATTTTTCTCCACAACAGTATGCGTAAAAATGATGATAAACTAAAAATGGCCATCATCAATATAATTGTACCGGCATTCACTACAGTTTTGATGGAAGCAAACGATGAACGAAAACAAAAAATGAACAAAGTAATTTTTGTTTTATTCTATAGAATGGCATATTCATCTCTCTCTAACTTTTAATTTTTTTACAGCTTTTAAAAATTTGGGAACAAAATCAATATATTGATCAAACATTATTGGATGTAAGAAATTATTACAAATTAAATATTTTTTTTTTTAAAAAAAACATGAGATGTTTTCATTTACAATAAGCAATATTGATAAATTGGTAAATTTTTAATCTTTTTGATTTTCGTTTTGAAATAGCAACTGAAAACACCGGAACAATCATTAGATGCCTATAAGGTTAGAACTAAATAATGAGTTGATATTTTAGTTCAGAAAATAATTTTTTTAAAAAAATTAATAGATCTCTTTACGGGAAAAATATTCGGAACAAATCGATATGATCAATCAGGAACAAATGAACAAATATAAACAGATCGAAAAACAACATTCAGATTTTGTCGTTCATTGTCAGAATCAAATTCAACAGCTTCAATCACAAAAACAAACTTTACAGGCTAATATGTCACCTTTACGACCATCGTTTCCATCTGGACAGATTAATGAATTATCACCACTTGGTCCACGAGTTCCACATCCACATCGACCAGTTCTTCCAATGATATCAACGCCGAATGGAACACAGCCGCCACCACCATCATTACAACCACCTTCGAGTATTCCATTTGTTGGGCCATCTTCGGTTGTAAATAATTTTGTACAGGCAAACCCTTCGCCAATGCCACCTTTTCCGGCACCATTTCCAAATCAGCCAAATTTCTATCCAACAAACAATGCTGCTGTTCAAATGTATCCACCATTGCCACCGTATGCATCGGCAATGCTTCCATCTGCTCAGATGTTACCGGATATTCCTTCCTCAGAACATGCAGAACCGGCACCTTATTTCGAAAGACCGGCTGGTTTGATGACAACAGTGATTAAATTGGAAGATTTTGATTATAATCCAATCGATCCAAAAGAAATAAAATTACCAGCACTGGAACCTCCGTCTGAACGTTTGCTTCAAGCATTGGAAGCATTTTATTCACCTCCCACTCACGAACATCCAAGAAATGCTGAAGGTTGGGAAAAACTTGGCCTTTATGAATTTTTCAAAGCCAAATCACAAGCTCGAAAAGAATATGAAATCAATGTTTTGGGTCAAGAACCAACACAAAAAGATGGCGATGATGATGATGATGATGAACCTTTTATCAACGATTCTGATACATCCAATATGGCAGCCAATAATAATAATGATGAACAACAAAAATCTTTTAGAGAAAAATCACCTTCACCACCAAAAAAATCATACAAAGAATTCACTGAAGAAAAAAGGTATGCATCTTCTCAATTTATTTAAGGTCATTTAACTTTTTCTATAGTAAAAACCGTAGCCGATCACCAAGTGACAAGCATCGTTCAAAAAAACGTTCCAGATCAAGATCGAAAAGTCCATCGAAATCGAAGAATCATCGACGTGAATCATCACCTAAACATAGTCGTTTTTCAAAGAGTAAATCTCCCGAATATTCCAAATTCAATGATTCACACAAAAAAGATTCGGATAAATCAACAAAGAAAATGACCTGGTCGAATAACACTGGATTTACCATCAAAGAATCAAGTATTCAAATTATTTGATAATCCGATGAATTTTTTTTTCTAATCATTCTATTGATTCCACCTCAGAACCTAAGGTTATTTCTTCACCCGTCATACAACAATCGGAACAATATCGAGGATTTGGCGATACTACTAGTAGTAGCAGTAGTCAAAATACATCGGGCAAAATGTTTGATCCATTTGAATCATTTCGACGTAACAAAGGTCAAGCTTATATTCAACGGATTCGTGATGCCAGACGTGATTAATTGAAATTTTTAATTGACTGATACTCATTATTTTATTGTAAATTATATCCGAAAACATTGCTTGTATTCATTATGATCATAATATCTATAAATATAAAAACAAACGAATCAAAAACAGAAAAAAATGTGTTAAAAGATGTTTTTTTGCTTAAAAATTGTCCCCTTAAATTTGGCTTTGAACACAAGCGTATGCCCATAAATCATAATTATAGTCATTAACCTAACCTCACTGAACCATGAATCATGGTCATAGTCATAGTCATCAACCTAACCTCACTGAACTATAAGTCTTAGCCATAGTCATCAACCTAACCTAACCTAACTGAACTATAAGTCATTGTCATAGTCATCAACCTAACCTCACTGAACCATGAATCATGGTCATATGGTGTCATCTATTTTCATCAATTTGAACTAAAATCTATTTTGACCCTTGTGGCTACATTTACATCAATTATTATTTTTTTGCTAAATCATTTGTGTTAAAACAGTTTTTCTTTTCATTCATTCATTCGAAAAATTGTATTGACATTTTAATATTTTTTTAAATAAATATTTTCAATCAAATTCATCAAATTACTAAAAAATGGCAGCCGAAGTTTCAAGAGAACGTGCTATACAAGATTATCGAAAGAAAATCAATGAACATCGACAGATTGAAGTACGATTAAAAGATGGTAAGTTAATAATACAATTGATTATCAATCAATAAATCTGTTTTTTTTAATTTTTGCCAAAAGTTCGTGATCAGCTAAAAGAATCGAATAAACAATATGAGAAAAGTGAAAATGATTTGAAAGCTTTGCAATCGGTCGGACAAATAGTTGGCGAAGTATTGAAGCAGCTAACCGAGGATAATTGTAAGTTTCTTGTTGTTGAATTAATTTTTCCATCAATTAACTTTTTTCGATCAGTTATTGTGAAAGCAACAAATGGTCCACGTTATGTTGTCGGTTGTCGACGACAATTGGATAAAGCACGATTAAAACCGGGCACTCGTGTTGCTTTGGATATAACAACATTGACTATTCTTCGTTGGTTACCTCGCGAAGTCGATCCATTGGTTTACAATATGTCTCATGAAGATCCCGGCGATGTTACCTATGGTTCGATCGGTGGTTTAGCTGAACAAATTCGTGAATTACGAGAAGTTATTGAATTGCCGTTAATGAATCCGGAATTATTTCAACGAATCGGTATCACACCACCAAAAGGTTGTCTTCTATACGGACCACCTGGAACAGGGAAAACTTTATTGGCAAGAGCTGTTGCATCACAATTGGAAGCTAATTTCTTAAAAGTTGTATCATCAGCCATCGTAGACAAATATATCGGTGAATCTGCCCGTTTGATTCGTGAAATGTTCAATTATGCTCGTGATCATCAACCATGTGTAATTTTTATGGATGAAATCGATGCTATTGGTGGCCGTCGTTTTAGTGAAGGTACATCGGCTGATCGTGAAATTCAACGAACTTTGATGGAATTATTAAATCAAATGGATGGCTTTGATGCATTAGGAAAAGTTAAAATAATAATGGCCACTAATCGTCCGGATACACTTGATCCAGCTTTATTACGACCAGGTCGACTTGATCGAAAAATTGAAATCTCTTTACCCAATGAACAAGGTCGTTTAGAAATATTGAAAATTCATTCGTTAAAAATTGCCAAACAAGGTGATATTGATTGGGAAGCTGTCATTAAACTTAGCGATGGTTTCAATGGTGCCGATCTTCGTAATGTATGTACCGAAGCCGGTTTGTTTGCCATTCGAAAGGAACGTGATTATTGTATTGAAGAAGATTTTATGAAAGCAGTTCGTAAGATTGCCGATAATAAGAAATTGGAAACAAAACTTGATTATAAACCTGTATAAGAAAATTTTGTATTTTTTTTCATTTTAATCATTATTATTAAAAGAATTGTATTCAAATTCAAATAGACATTTAGACAATCATTTCTAATTCGCGAGCATATTCCAACATTTGTAGGGCAATTTTCTGCGCTGGAATTTTGATAACCGAACCATCGTTACGATTTTTACCATGACCAAATGTATATGCATGTTTATCATTCAATGTCCAACGACGACGTTGAGCATATTGTACTAATCCAGTTTTGTCTTTGGCATCGAAAAACAATAAACGCAATGCTTCCGATTCACTAATCTGATCATATGCCAATTCAATACAACGGGCAATATCTTCACGAATCGTATCCAATAGAATATCAATAAAAAATGTATAATACTTGGATGGTACATTTCCTTTGGATAGAAAAATTTTATTATAGCTTCCTTCCATCAGATATTGTTCCAATGAAACCGGATGACGAATATAAACATTATTTTGTATCTCTTTCATTGGCAATAGTTCCAATTCCTGTTTTCAATATAAAAAAAAGAATGATCAGATTGATCAATCACAATTGGCAGATTGATACTTACAGTATGAAATTCTGATACACGATTCTGTGAAAGAAGACAAAGTAAATTCAGTCCAAGCAATTGATATTTGAATGTTGATTCAGTTAGATCCGAGCTGTTAAACAAAAAAAAAGGAATCATTAGTTTAACAAGAAATTTTTTAAAAATAAATTGTCATAATCATACCTGTAATCAAAATAATAGCATTTAAGCTGAGCCATATAACGTTCAAATGCTGGGATATTTTTTGTTTCGATTGAAAAGAATGCACCGATTTCGAGTACATCTCTTGCTACAATCAATTCTTGTTTGGAAATTTGTTCACCCAATTCGATTGGCAAAAATTGAAGCTTAGTTAGATGTAATTTTAATTGTGATAAATGTTTTTCAATTTTTTCCAGATTATGATTCGAATGTTCCCATTCACTTTTTAACATTTTCGACAATGCAATTGTATCGTTTAAAGCTGGTGTAGCAGATTTTTTATCCATTTTTAGTTTGATTTTGATTTGTTTCGTGGAAAAAAAATGATCAAGAATATAAAGATCAAAAACACATAAAAACAATCACGAAGTTGCTTCAATATTGACGATGATTTGCTGTTTTCGACACAAAAAAGCTCTGTTCATAAACAATGTTCCCAAAAAAAAATTCTATAATCGAATTCTTATTGTTGATTAATGGTGGAATTTTACTTTTTCCAAATGGCTAATTTACCTCGACCAATTCATGTTTTTGGTGATTTCAAAGAAAAATTTCATGTAATAGCTATTGATTTTTATAAATCTAACAATGATGAAGATATCGTAATCTGTGGCTATCAGATTGGTCTGATTTCAACATGGTCACTTTCTACATATCGATGTTTGCGACGAATAAATTTGGATGATTATATTAAGGATAAAAATATCGAATTATTACGATTAAGATCAATGATCTATATTCATTGTCGACAAATTTTAGTGGCCGAATTGGCCAGTGGAAATCTTTGCCTATTCAAATGTGATTTTGATGATTTGGAAAATTTTCATCTAATAAATCATTGGCCTACATTGAAACTTACATTCGCCAAAATGATCTTCATATTAGAAAATCGATTCCTAACATATCTAGATCCCGACAATTCTAAACAGATAAATCTGATTGATTTGGACCAACCTACTACTGAACCGGCCATTAAAATTATTACCGAAGAGAACGATCATGGAATCGTAATGGCCAGTCATTTATTTTTTAATACGAATAGATTTCTCTACAATTTCATTACATATGAAGATGGATTTCTATTAATCAACAAAAGTTATCTGGATTCGAATAAACCGATCATTTATTCACAATCATTATCATCGGTTCAATTACATCAAGGTGAAATACTTCATATGGATTACAATAATTGCATCGAACGAGGTATAGCTTGTTGTGCACCAAATAAAATTGTTATATGGAAATGTTCGAAAAATCGAAAAATTGATCTTTTTAAAACCAAAAGATTTTCAATCAATAGCGAAAGTATAACATGCTGTACTATTCGACCGGATGGTGAAATTTTTGCTATCGGATCGAAAGATGGAAGAATTCGATTATTTACTACAAGCCATGGACGACCATTAGCTGTGATAACATATCATCATGAATCAATCGAAACACTTCGATTTACTTCTAATCTTAGTATGGATAATTATCAAACAAAATATCTTCTATTTGCTTCCACACAAGATGGATTAATTTCAATTTGGTCATTATATAATAATAATGATGTTTCAGATTAATTTGTTTTTTTTCTTCTCCGAAAAATGATAAAATTGAATAACTTTCATTGTATGAATAATTCTTGTATTTTTTTTTTGCAACACGCGTACAATTCTATTGTTGCATTTGGTTGAGTTGCTTTTATACATTTCCCATGCGATTGCATCAGCGTGTTTTTTTTCGTGTTGAAATAATATTAATAAAAAAAATTGTGAAATTGTGGTGTACGTTTCAGCCAAGTAACCGGAACCGGTAGAAATGCTTGATTCGATACCAGATTCGGTGAATTTTTTTGAAGCCGAAGAAAAAGTGTTTAAATTCTGGAACGATGTTGATGCATTTCGTACATCGATCAAACAATCGGCTGCTGCAAATCGACCGGCATATGTTTTTTATGATGGTCCACCATTTGCTACTGGCCTGCCACATTATGGCCATATTTTAGCCGGTACCATTAAAGATATTGTTTTAAGATGGGCACATATGTCCGGTTATCATGTTGAACGAAGATTTGGTTGGGATACACATGGTCTACCGATTGAATATGAAATTGATAAATCTTTGAATATTAAAGGTCCAGATGATGTAATGAAAATTGGCATCAAAACTTATAACGATGAATGTCGTAAAATTATTATGCGTTATGCTGATGCTTGGGAAAAAATTATAACACGACTTGGTCGATGGATTGATTTCGAAAATGATTATAAAACAATGTATCCAGAATTTATGGAATCAGTTTGGTGGGTTTTCAAACAATTATTCAACAAAGGTTTAGTCTACAATGGTGTCAAAGTAATGCCATATTCAAGTGCTTGTTCTACACCGTTATCGAATTTCGAATCCGGTCAAAATTATAAAGATGTTATCGATCCGGCTGTTGTTGTATCATTTCCATTGATCAATGATCCACAAGTATCGTTATTAGCATGGACAACAACACCATGGACATTACCCAGTAATATGTTATTATGTGTTAATCCTAATCTGGAATATGTAAAAATCAAAGATTTCAAAACGGATCGTTTGTTCATATTGCTTGAATCACGATTGGACATTCTTTATAAAAAACCAAAAGATGAATGTGAAATTTTGGATAAATTTCTTGGTAAACAATTGGAAGGATTGCATTATGAACCGATTTTTGATTATTTTAAAGAATATGGTCAATCAATAAATGCATTTATTGTGGCTACCGATTCATATGTTACGGCCGAAAGTGGTACCGGTATCGTACATTGTGCTCCATTTTTTGGTGAAGATGATCATCGTGTAGCAATGAAAATCGGTATCATTACTAAAGGTGGTCGTATAATCTGTCCATTAGATTCAAGCTGTCGTTTTGTTCAACCAGTTACAGATTTTGTTGGCATGTATGTCAAAGATGCTGACAAAGAAATAATTAAAAATCTTCGATCAAGAAATCGTCTTATTCGTGATAGTACAGTAAAACATTCATATCCATTTTGTTGGCGTTCAGATACCCCATTGATTTATCGTGCTGTACCATCTTGGTTTGTTCGTGTAGAAGAATTTTCACAAAAATTGGTCGAAACAAATAAACAAACATATTGGGTACCGGATTTTATCAAAGAAAAACGTTTCGGTAATTGGTTACGTGATGCACGTGATTGGGCTATATCAAGAAATCGATATTGGGGTACACCGATTCCATTATGGGTAAGCGATGATTTGGAAGAAGTTGTTTGCATTGGATCTATTCAAGAATTAGAACAATTAAGCGGAATTCGAGTGAATGATTTGCATCGTGAAAATGTCGATCCGATTACAATACCATCGAAACGACCTGGCCATCCACCATTGAAACGTGTTTCGGAAGTTTTTGATTGCTGGTTTGAATCCGGTTCGATGCCATACGCACAATCACATTATCCATTCGAAAATAAGAAAATGTTTGAGGAAAATTTTCCGGCCAATTTTATTGCCGAAGGTGTCGATCAAACTAGAGGCTGGTTCTATACATTGTTAGTCATTTCAACACTGCTTTTTGGTAAACCACCGTTTAAAAATCTAATTGCAAATGGATTGATTTTGGCTTCAGATGGCCAAAAAATGAGTAAACGAAAGAAAAATTATCCGGATCCAATGGAAATTGTAAAAAAATATGGTGCCGATGCTCTTCGATTATATTTGATAAATTCTCCGGCTGTTCGTGCCGAAAGTCTTCGTTTCCGTGAAGAAGGTGTTCGTGATCTTCTCAAAGATGCCTTCATTCCATGGTTTAATGCATATCGATTTCTCGTACAAAATATTGAAATCTATGAACAAAATAATCCAGGGCAACAATTTTATTTTGATACACGATCGATGATTCGTTCGGATAATATTATGGATCGATGGATTTTATCATTTACACAAAGTTTATTTAAATTTGTCAAAATTGAAATGAAAGCTTATCGGCTATATACTGTTGTACCAAGATTAGTACGTTTTGTTGATGATCTAACTAATTGGTATGTTCGAATGAATCGTAAACGATTGAAAGGTGAATTTGGTGAACAAGATACACGTCGTGCATTGGATACATTGTTTTCAGTTTTATTAACGATGATCGAAATGATGGCATCGTTTACACCATTCATCACTGAATATATGTATCAAAATTTACGTAAAGTTATTATCGATGATGATCAAAAATCCGATTCGAATCAATTTCAAACAACTCGAATTGAATCTATTCATTATATGTTACATTCATCGGTTCGTGAAGAATTGATCGATATTAATGTTGAACGGCAAGTATCTTATATGCAAACTGTGATCGATTTAGGACGTATACTTCGTGATCGTCGTAATATGCCGTTAAAATATCCATTACCTGAAGTGGTAATCATTACTAATTCATCGGAAACAATCGAAGATATTGATTCACTTCGTTCATTTATATTGGATGAACTTAATGTTCGTGATCTTAAACTTAGTATGAACAAAGAAGAATATGGTGTTCATTTACGTGCTGAACCGGATACAAAAGCATTAGGTCTTCGATTACGTAATGAATCGAAAAAAGTTATCCAGGCTATACGTAATATGAGTCAAGAACGATTGATTCAATTTGAAACCAATCCAAACGATTTCGAAGTTGAAGGTTATCGTTTAGAACCGGGGGATATGAAACTAACTTATACATTAGCCGAAACAGGTTTGGATAGAAATTTAGCCGATAAATATGAAGCTGATTGTCAGAATGGTATACTTGTATTGTTGAATGTTTGTGCCGATTCAGCAATGAAAGATGAAGGTACTGCACGAGAAATTATCAACAGAGTTCAAAAACTACGCAAAGAAGCAAAATTAGTACCATCAGATCCGATTCGTGTTTATTATCGAAATTATCCTGCAACAACAACAACAACAACAGGCAACACTGTTGAATTGGATCGTATTTGTAAAGAATTTCGTGATTACATTGAAAATGCATTGAAAGCAGAATTTATTGATTTGAAAACAGAAAATATTAATTTTCTTATTCAATCAACCAATGATATTAAAGGTGAAAAAATTGATCTATTTATTGAATCATTATCGAATGTTGGTGAGAATCAAAATACTGCATCATCATTTCGAAATGTTCGATTGAAAACCAATAATGGAAACATTATTCAACGAACCATATTGTTGGAAAATCCTTCGGGTGAACCATTAACCGATTTATCATCATCATATGGTAATTTATTCTGTTAATTGATTTTTTTTAAAACAATTTAAATTTGATTGAAAAATTTAGGTTGGACAATCGATTCTGAACAAAATAAACCGAATGATAAATATCTTAAAATTCAAGCTAAATCCGGTGATGGTAAAACAATGAATGCAATGATAATTTTACAAACTTATTCGTTGAAAGAACCACATGAAATGGTATCGATTAAGGATTGGAATCAACTGAAAGAAATGGTAAAACAATTTGTCAATCGACATATATTGAACTTGAATAAACTTCTTTTTTTTTGTCTCTCTTTTATTTAGGTGGCCATTTCATTAAATTTGCATTCATCGGATGTGAAAACTATTTATTCGGATTCATCGTTTAGAAATGAAATCAAATGTAAAGATTTAAATGGTGAACAATTGATTTCAATGCTTGACGGACAAACTGCTTATATTAACATCTGAAAACAAATAATTAAAAAATTTTCATTTTATTAAATAAATTTTTTTTTCTTTTGATGGGAAGAAATTTAAATAATTTGCCTGATTATTCGATTATGATGATGATTATGTATAGGATTCCGTCTTCGAACAAATTTATAATTTCGTTGATAATAAGCAATACAAGGAAAAAGACAACAAGTTATTGATGTTGGTTCATTTGATTCAATCATTCGTGCATCCATTAAATTTTCAATAAAATCTTTACGATCATTTGAACAAAGAAATTCGATTCGAACAGGTTTTCGTTTCGAATGATTTTTTTCATTTGAATAAATAATTTTCAAATGATTCGAATCACGACATTGAATTTTTATCGAATTTAAATTCGATATATCTAAATTAATTGGTTTGGATTCATCACAGAAAAATATACCAAATTCATAATGATCTGTTTGTTGATTACGTACACCAACTAAAGTGGATGTTTGTTTTTCGAATCGTATTGGATAATAAACTAACATAATTGATATGATGATGATCAAAATAATTTTTACCCAGAAAAAAAATACTTTAAAAGTTTTTTTTTCGATTCAAATATCATGCATTCGTAGCACTCGATTGTTTGAATAATGACTCTATTTTGATTTGCTGCTATAATCAAATATCAATGGAAATGTTTGTTTGTTGTCTAAGGGAAAATCTTATCATCATCAAACCACTCTATCATTTGTGATTGATTGATTTTTGACATGAAATGATCAACGAACAAAAAAACTATTTATTTATTTATTCTGTTTATAATTTTTTTTAATTAAAATTATTTATTCACTCATTTTATCAAACTATAATTCCATCAGTGTTTAACCGGCATTATCGGATTCTTGTTTTTGTTTTGATCCGGTTGCTGTTAAACTTGATTTTTGTTTCGATCCGGTCGCTGTTAAACTTGATTTTCGTTTTGATTGTGATTTTTCAATACTGATTGATGATGATTTTTTTGATGTTGTTGTTGTTGAAAATATTTCAATTTCATCCTGTATCATTACATGTATTATAAGTTTTGCTAATGATTTTTTTGGTTTTGGTGTTTTACTATAAATAAATGAAAAATAAAAACCAGATAATGGTATATTTAAAAATATTCCCAACATAAATTCTGGATGAAATCGAAGACCAAATGACCAACGTATTATTAGAAACAGTATGGATAAATTGAAAAAAATACCAATATAAATTAATCGTGGTTGTGTATAATGTATCATTAATGGTATGGTTGTAGAAATCATATAAATAGCCAACATAATATTTAAAAAATGTTGTGTTCCACTTGCCATTAAATCATGTTGAAGTACATCAGAAAAATCATTACAATCGATAGCATAGCAAGCAATTGCTGATGCTATCGTTATCAAACCAATCACATACATTGACCATCGTAATATTATTTGTTTGCTATATTTTTTCATTATTTATCGCCGAAATGATGATGTTTGCATTCAGTTTTTTTTCTGCTATTATTTGTTTTTAAAGTTTTAAGACAAAAAAAAATACATTTTATATATATTTTTTCAAAATTTTTGTTTAATAATTTAATTTTCAATTTTTTAAAATTAAATTAACTTTTTCGAATTTCACGAATTTTTTGTTCAATATACTGCATTGATTCATCAAAATTTTCTGTCACTTCACCAATGATTCTATCTTTATCCGATTCACTTAATTCTTCTTGTTGATTTTGTTCTGAACTTTGTGGTTGTTGTTGTTTGCTAATCTGAATTTTATGCTGTTCAAGTAATCGTTTGATTAGTTCAGCTTGTTTTTTCATTTTCATTGAACATGATGTTTCTGGATCTTTTGGTATTTTTAGCTTATCCGATACATATTCAATTACCTGATTACTATCATTGCTTGCAACTGTTGTTGTACTATTTCGATTCGATAATGAACGATAACGTTTAATTCTTGCCTTTACACAGGATTCATCTCGTCCGACAATTGATTTTTCATCCACACTTTTTACCGTTTGTTTTGTTTTGCTTCCGTTATCATCATTGTCGATTTGTTGATGTTTACCCGAAAAACTATCTTGACTTTGTTCCATAATTATTTCAAAAGAAAAAAAATTAAACACCCAATTTGGAATGAAAATTTATCGAATTTATCCCAACCGTAAACAATATCGTTTTTTTTTTTGGTGATAATTTAATTTTCAAATTTCAAATTTTTCCAAAAAAGTTTTCTTTTTTTTCAGTATTGTTTTTCTTTCTCGAAAACTTTCTCTTGCATTTTTCAACCTTTATGGGAAAATAAATAAATAATAAATTTCCTTACCTTTAAACAATGATGATGATGCTAGACTATGTGTGTGTGTGTGTACAGGTACAGTCGTTGTCTAGCAAGAAAAAAAAATTCAGGGTTACTTACATACAATTCAATTCTAAATCAATTCAACCAGGTATAAACAGCAACAGCAGAAAACAAAACATCGAATCGATTGATTGATTGGCAATGGCTATTATCACACACACACAGGTAAGAATGATGAAAAAAATAAACAAACCAGGAATTATGATTTTGTTTTGTTTTGTTTTAATTGGAAAGATTCTGAAGAAATGAAATCAATAAATATCATATACATTTTCCAAAAGAAAATCATTCGACTTACCTTGTTTTTAAAAAACGAAAAAAACTTTTCTCTTCGAATCATAACAACGTCACATGGCGTACTTTTTTGTTGTTGTTGTTGATATTGAATTATGAGACTAGCGGTTGCATCGATTTTTTGTTTTTCTGAATAAAAAAAAACAAAAACTTTAATCTTTTAACTGATGTGTTTATAACTGGGAAAAAACAAAAAACAAAACAAAAAATTAACAGTAAAAGTTTGATGTGCGAAATATTTTTGTTTCTTTCTCTCTCATTATATTATCAAAATCAACAACAACAACCAAAATCGAATATTGAATGGATATATTGAAAAAAAAATTTTTCATTTGGATTTTCTATACTCTTCAATTCGCGAATAGGATATATACATGTATGTATGTAATGGTTAGACATAGACCAGGAGTTATGTATGTTGAATGCATCAAGAAGTGAAAATAATAATCATCAGGCCTGGTTCCATGCTCCCCCTCTCTTTTTCCCCAGAAAAAAATGATCCTCTCTCACCACTTGTAGCTTGCTTTTGCTACTACATCAAGCTCATTCGTTTTTTTGTATTTGCTCATCGTCGTCGTCGTCGTTTTTCTCATTTCCTTGGGATACAAAAAAAAAGGAAAGATATTCACGCCAAATATATACGCAATTGATAGATTATGGATATAATATTATACAAGTGACATGCGTATACGCATGCGTTTTTTGAAAACAACAAAAAAAAAAGAATCCTGTACACGGTTTTAAAAAAGAACCACAAATGAATTTGATGGCGTCATTAAAACACTAATGTCACATAGACGGCGTCAAATTTTTTTTGGTATCCAAAAGTGTGTGAAAAAAACCGGGTTAATAAATATTTATTTTGTAACCAAAGAATAAGAGAAAAAAAAATTGGCCATTTTAGACCAAATTCAAAAAAATTGAATCGAATATTTTTTTCAATTTGACAAAATCAACGAACGAATAACAACGATCAACAACAACAACAACAAAATAGTCTGGGAGTGAATTGTTATCATTCAGGCATCAGGTCGTCAGCCTTGTATTCATCTATCTATGTGATGTGATTGTGTGTGTATGTAATCAAGGAAGAGGGCAAAAACGTTAAACAACTAAAAAAATTGGCTGTGGGTTAGCACACACATGATGATGATGAGAAATGCAAAAAAAAAAGTGCAACAAGTTTTTAAATGGCAAAATTAATGATGATAATGGTTAGACCTTTTACCCATTTGGCATATGTTTAGTTATAGTATAGATTAGTTAGTTAAAAGGCCAACAACTATTTCGACTTAAGTAAGTTTTTATCTATTTATTATCTAATCGGTGTTTTATTCACATGAATGAATAATGATAATATTTTAAACTTCAATGATTCAGCATCATCATCATCATCATCATAATTCAACCGGTGCCTCACACTTCTTTTTTGTTTTACTGGCACGCAAATAATCATCATTAGCCGGCTAACTAATATTTTATCTCAAATATCTGCTTCTTTCAATGAATGATTAAAATAATGTTTTTTTTTCATGTGATATATGTGCTTGTCAACAACACTCACCTTCCTTCAATTGCGAATCTTTGAATCCGGAATTTCGGAAGCGTTGATTTCTTTTTCTTTTTTTGTTGCTGAAAAACAAACAAAAAAATTGTGATGATAGATGAATTATGATGTTGTTGTTGTTGTTGAAAATCACCATAATAATTGACACAAATTGAAGCGAAAAAAAAACACAGAAAATAATCTCTTTTTTTGTTTGTAGAATTTCAATATCAACGAGTATTTCGATTTATTCAATCAATCAATCAATCTCAAATCAGAAAATGATTTGGTCATTCAGAATCAAATCAAAAAAAAATAAAAAATAAAAAATATCACCAACACCAAACACCGATGATAAAAGTGAACAAATTTAAACCAGAAAAATTTTTTGAAAATTTTTATCAATCAAAAAAAAACAAGAAAAAAATTTGAAAACAGTAGACACACAAACACACACACACACATAAGACATCGAACGGGATATTGAGCAGAAAAAAAATGTATAAAAATCCTATCAGGCGTCATCATTCTTGTAGCCGATTAAAGTGGTTTGACGCCAAACATTTTTTTTTCTTTCTTTTCTTTCTTTTTCTGCTGTATTTGTGTGATGGGATTCGATTCAAAAAAAAAAAAAAAAAAAAAAAAAGTTTGTCTGGCTCTGTTTGTTTGAAAAACATGAAGGCAAATAACTATCAAACGATAACAGACAGACAGCAACAGCAATTTATTGGAAATCAATCAATTAATTTCATTCATACGAAAAGACATTAATGATTTTTTATTTTTGATTTTCGATTATGGAAAATAGAATTGATGACATTCATAGCGGAAAAACCAGTTCAATCAATTTTTTTCCCCTGATAACGATGCAAAACATAACGAGTTTTTTCTTTAATCGGCGAATTGTCTGATTTTGGCTGTTGTTGTTGTCATTTGAATTCGAATGAATCATTTCGTTTTTTTTTTGTTGAATAATCAACGAAACGAAGAAGAAAATTTTCATATCAAACATTTGAATCAATGAAAATGTGAATCAATGAACATCATTTTTCAAACATCATCATACTTGTTGTTTTTCCTCTTAAATAATAATAATAATCAGGTTTTTTTTTGTTTTGGCCACGATTTTATAATTATCAATGGCTAGAATGCCAGACTATAGTGATTGATTTGATTGAGAGAAATGTTTTTTTGGATAAGCCAGCTGGATTTTCAAATCAAGAGAAAAGAGAGAAAGAGTGAGAGTAAGAATCAATTTCATTCAAAGCAAAGACAGAGTGGTATCAATGGGTTATTCTTATTCTAGAAATATCATATCACATAAGACCTTGACTTTTTTCTCTACCAAAAAAACTTTCTCAATTTGATTGCAATCTTAATTCACAAAAAGAAAACTTGAAAAACAATTTTGTGTTGTCAGGTGGTTATTAGGTGATTATTATTTCGAAAGGTAGGTAATGGATGTCTACGGATTGAAAATAATTGGCCAAAAAAAATAACCCTGTGATATGTTGTGGAGCCGGTTTTCTTCGCTGCGTTTTCGGTTTCATTTTGCATTTTGAAAAAAAGAAATTCTTCAGGTTGTTTTGATGATAATAGTGTGTGTATGTTTCGTAATAATCATATTTTCTTGAATAAAAAAAAATAAATTCCAAATCTGGTTTTCATCATCAATTTGAAAGGTGGGTAGTGAGAAAACAGCGAAGAAGAAAGCAAAGACGAAGAAAACGAAATCTGTTCACAAAAACAAGAATAGATTTTTCATTCACTTTGGCTGAATCCAATTTGAAGGTCAAGGATTTTCAAGTAAAAACTTTCGTTTGCTTTTTTTTCAATGGTAGTAGACGGGTATAGACATTTTTTTTTATTTTCATCATCACCAACCCCACCATCATCTATTAATGTCATTTTTTTTGTGAAAATCTTTTGGCTTTCTAATATTGCATTTCATCCCATGTGATCATCATCATCATCATAATAATAATCATCTGTCATTCTTTTTGCGAAACAAAAATATTAGGAGAAAATGGAAGAATTTTCGGAGCTTTTCTGTATTTTGAATGTTTTATCAAGATATGAATGAATTGCGAAAAATGAATGAACAAAAATGAATGAATTTTCACTTTTGATCCGATTGACGATTAATATTTTGACGGTTCTTATAAGAAAAAAAAAAGTTGAGTTTTCTGGCTTTTCTGACATTTTCATTTCTGGTAATCCATTATAATCCGATCTAAGATGGTGTTAACATTTTTTTTCAATGAAAAAAAAATGTTCATGTGATTTGTCGGTGACTGGCCTTGTAGAAATCAAAGAATATTTTTTGCAAAAAAAAAAAGAATATGCTGGCTGCTGCTTTTTAACCCAGAATAGATTTGGCAGTTTTTTTTAGTCAAAGTGACAAAAAAGAAAAGAAAATTAATCACTTGTTTGACAAATTTTTTTCACAACAACGAAATGCGGAATTCAAAGAAGAAGAAAAAAATTTTTCCGGCTTTTGTCAATTGCGAAATAATGTTTATTTTCTCGGGAAACTTTTCTCGAGAAATTCCATTTTGAATATTTTCAAAGATTTTTTTTTAATACAAAGTAATTTCAAGTCAGAGAAAAAAAATTGTATCCAGTGATTAAATCAAATTAACTTTGAATCATTACAGCTACAGTGTGTTTACGTGTTTACGTGTGTGTGTGTGTGTCAGGATTCACAATCATCATCAGCTTAAATGATGATAATTTCTTCAAAAAAAAAAAAAAAAAAA
>ERZ500997.105-NODE-105-length-22639-cov-9.357643_pt1 | contig 22639 bp, 19 predicted proteins | sample MGYA00248826_ERZ500997 | MGnify/ENA primary metagenome ERZ500997 (study PRJEB25958, sample SAMN03398524) | human skin metagenome | study: EMG produced TPA metagenomics assembly of the Human Skin Microbiome Metagenome (human skin metagenome) data set.
TATTCAAAAATTCTAAAATTGTGCCGCGACAACAAAAAGGTTGAGAATCACTGGAATAAATCTTTTGTCATTCAAATTTTGGTTGGTTTATATTGTTAAAGAATGCTGTTTCCATAACAACAACAACAATCATAATAGCAATCATTTTTTGGAAAGCAGATTGTTCAGTTTTGTTTGTTGCAGAAAATTCTCATTATTATATCGAAACGAAATCAAATCGGATCAGATCGGATCGGATCGGATGTCATTTATGAATGTATTTTTTATTTTTTTATTCATTCCAACACAACAAAAAATTTGATGAAAATGATGAGAAAATGAAAAACAAATCGGCAAAAAAAACGGATATGAACATTGTGTTTTTCTGAACTGTGGCACTATTGATTTGAATTTTATTTTATTTTAACCTAAATGTGAACCCCAGGTTTGTGGCTGTGTTGCTGATGGTTGGCCATATGATTGTTGAATGGCGGCACCGGTAGAGGAACCAGCACGTACTGCAATAGCAGCTATTGGTCGAATGGTCAATGTATTCGGTTGATGATTACCAGCAGCAGCTGATGAAGCAAATTGAGCACCACCAGGACCTAATTGCAGTGTAGTTGTATGTTGTGCTGGAACGCCTGGTGATGATGAAGCAACAGCCGGCGATGCGTATTGTTGTTGAGCATATTGGGCATATTGGGGTTGCGATTGCGGTTGTGGAGCAGCAGCAGCAGCTGGAATAGTACCACCAATATGGCTTTGAGCCCATTGTGGAATGGCTGGAACTGAAACTGCTGCCGATGATCCAACACTTCGTGCAACTGGAGCCGAATGATAAGCGGGAACGGAAGCAGGTGCAGCTGCTGCTGCGGCACCTTCGCCACTACCTAAAACTTGAAAACCGCCAACCCCGGCTTGATATTTAACTAAACGTTGTTTGCCATCAGCATCAACAAATCCATATTGACCTTGAACGGTACCATCAGGTAATCGTGATTCTTCACGAAAACTATTGCCATCACCGGTTCGATAGCCAAACTATCAAGGTAAAAAAATTGTTATCATGGATGTTTAAACAATAAGATAAACTTACTCGATAATCTCCGGCTAGGTTTTCACCAATTTGGGCATAATGAACAGAAGCTGGCCGATGTAATGGTGTCGGAGCGACAGCAGCAGGTGCAGGTGCGTGAGCAGGTGCACCCGTTTGGTACGCGGAAACTTGAGGAGCAGCCAAAGCTTGTGGGTGTGATTGCGGTTGTGATTGTTGGGGCTGTGGTTGCAATGCTTGATGTTGAACTTGCCAACCATAATTCGAAGGAACGGCAGCAGCTGCAGCTGCCTGAGCTTGTGCTTGAGCTTGAACAGCAGATGCGGTCAAGCCTAGACCAGCATATGGACTAACGGCAGCAGCTTGCGGTTGCGGTTGGGCAGAATATTGGCTATATTGAGCTGGAGAAGCGGCAGGTGCATAGCCACCGTTTGGTGCCGAACCATATACACGGATTGGTTGCGCCAATTGTTGCGGTGACAAGCTATATGCTTGACCTAATGTGGCCGATGTTGATGGTGTTGGTGGTGTATAATATTGAGCTTGACCAGCTTGGCTTAACGAATGCTGACCATGACTCAAGCTGATAATTGCCGACAATATCTATAAAGCAATTCAAAGGTAAAAAACGATTAAACACGGGAAAAATTTCGGGAAATTCATCACCAATTTACCAATAAATATTTCATCATTTGTTCGTTGGTTTTTTCTATTTTTTTAATTTAAAATTCAGAGTTTATAATTATTGCAATTCGATTCTCATCTGCGAATTGATTTTGAATGAAATGCTGCAATCACAAAACAAAAAACAAAGTCGATTTTTGAATCGAATGATCAATTTATCAATATGATCATTGGATTTTTATGATCGGTCCTCGTTTTTGTTTGTTTTCTCTCATTCAATCATGATCATTCCAAAACTCAAATGAATATTTTCAAAAGAGAATCGCATCAAACAAAACATTCAAACTTGTTTCATTCTTTCTCTTTTTTGTAGAAATAATATTTCTGAAGAGACAATCTTCTTCTTTGGTCCATCAATCTATCTTATTATGATTATTGAGGGCCATTTTTGTTCCAAAAGGTTGATAAAGAAATAATGGAACAAGTGTCAATGGCAATTGTTCTTTTCGAAATTTTTAAAGCATATTTAAAAAAATCAAGTTCAATCACAATAATCAAATTGATTGGTCTGATTTTTTTGGGCCCATGTGATTGAAATAAATGAAATTAGGCCAATCAATACAAATCGATTGGTATAGAAAATTTGTAACAAAAAAAAATTCCCACATTTGAGCTGAATTGAAATTGTGTGAATTGATTGATTGGTTGATTGGTCAACATATTCGAATTCGGGTTAAAATTTTATTGCGAATCAAATGTGTTGAGTGATCAATGAGAATGGTTTTATGGAATTGAATTGAATTCTTTTATTGGTTTGCAAATTACAAGCAAATTTTTTTCATTTGAAATTTCGAATCCAAGCCAAAATCCCAAACGCAATTTGTTGTTTTATTGGAAAAATGCCAATCACTATGGTAGACCACATTATCATTTGAATGAACGGAATGGAGGTGAAGGTCATGATGATGGTGATCAAAGATAATCGATTGTTTGTTATGAATGGATATGTTAAATATCAAAAAACAACAGGCAGTGATGGTGACCATGGTGATCATTTTGCTATTTGAACATTATCGATAAACCATCATGATGATTGTGGATGAAGCCGCCACCCTTGGGCCAATTCTTCAAAAATAAAAGAGTTTTATTCATAATGATGACAGAATGATGGATCGATGGCAAGTCAAGTAATCATTTCCAACAAATGATCAACAACAAGTTCTTCTGTTGCAATAAGGCTATTCTTGGCCAAAAAATCAATATTTTACACAATTTATTTATGGCTGCCCACATAAAAACAACATTGTGGTGTAAATATCAGATGGAATCCAAATCGAATCATTTATATGGCCACAATCAAAACAAAATCTCAAAGAATGAAATGGACAAAGTAATAAAAAATGAATGAAAAAAATTTCTTCATCAAGATGGATGGATTGGACCGATTTGGAAAACAATTTTATGGCCATCAAGTTCTATGGACATTTGTGATTTTTTTGCTGAAGGAAAAAAATATTACAATTCTCGCTATCAAAAAACGTGTTGAGGATCATGAACGTGCGTGATTATCATTCATTCAATTCAATCATACGCCCAAAACAAAACAAAACAAAATTCGATTTTCAATCATTCTTACAGACAGAAACGAAAAAGAAAAAAAAAGAAGTATGAAAATTAAATCAAATCGAATCCCCCTGTTTATCGGACATGCTGTAAAACAAACAAAAACTAAACGAACATCACGATCATCACGATCATGACACCTTTCTATTATTTTTATATGAATGTTTTGTTGTCGGGAACAATTTTTGTTCGGGTAAAGCTTTCATTTTCAAAAAATTTATTCATTTTCCAAATCTCAAATGGAAATTTACATTTTTCTTGCCTTTGGAAATTAGATATATTTTTCCAAATGAAATGTGAAGTGCAAAACTAAAAAATGAAATTGGCCCAGATCTAATTCGATCAATCACATAGGTTACGTTTATGATTATTATGATTATGAACGTTTACAAAAATTATTAGCTACTATATTCATGAATTGAATCAATCAGATCAATCAATCAATCGGTCAATTAGGCCATGGCCATGGCTAAATATTAAAAAACAAATAAAATATCCATTGACCATTCACACCAACAATTCACCACCACCACACCTATAATTTGACATTCAATAATAATTTGTTGTTGTTTGCACCTTGCACATACACCTTATAAACACACATCACACTTAATTAATTTGATCTAATTTACAGTTTTCTATCCAATCTTTGTATCTATTGATTTAATTAATATCTGATCAATCAGTAATGGCCATAGGGTAAATCTACAGTGCCCTTATGAAGTGGTCAAACAAAACTAGATCTCAACAAAAACAATGGACATTACTTATTCAATCGACCGATAGGCATGACTTTTCTCTCTTTTACGATCCAGAGAAAGTTATCGATTTTGGAAAAATCAATTCAATTTTTTTTTTGAATCTACAACAAACAAACAATGGCAATCAATCTGATTGGTGGAAAAAATTCGATGCTGATGCTAATTCTCTTTGCGTTCAAAAGTCTATGTCGTGGTCAGCGGTTCCAACTGACAACTACAACAACAAGTTCATCAAAGTTCATTGGAAAAAATTAGAATTATGATTTCGAATATTGAATGATGGTGATGATCAGAGAGAAGAGTATAAAAAGAACAAATCGATCATTGATCATTCGGCTCATTTTAATTTGTTTTGTTTTTTGGATCGTGTTTGTGTTTGTTAGTTTGTTTGATTGTGCGTGTGTGAATTCTTGATTTGCCATCATCATCATGATGTTTATCGTAAGTAAATAGGTTTTTTGTCCGAATATATTTCATTGGTTGTTGTTTGTTGGATCAGGTTACATTGACAGCAGTGATTGGCTTATGTTATGGTCAACAACAATCACTACCATCATTGAGTCCATATCAAACGCAACAATTGCCAGTAGCAACGGCAACAACACCAAAACCATATTACCCACCAGCACAGGTTCATTATGTTAATATTGGTGAAGATTTAGCCGGTGATTATAAGGTTAGTTAATCATGTTTGGGTGAATGACGCAAATGAAATGTTTTCAATTTTAATTCACAGTTTGGCTATGATACGGGTAAAAATGGTGCTGGTCAAAGTTTTCGGGAAGAATCGAGATTACCTGATGGTACGGTAAAAGGTGCATATGGTTATATTGATGCTGAAGGTAAACAACGTATTGTTAAATATAGTGCAGGTATTGAAGGATTTAAAGTTGAGTCGGATGAAGAAGCACCTGGACAGCCAACTGGCACGGCTGCACGAAATGCTTCACCACAAGGACATCCAGCACCTGCTCCCGTTCAAACTTATTCCCCACCGCCAAGACAAGCGGCTCCATTGCCCGTTTCAGCGCAACCACAGCAACAATTATCATCACCAATCACAATAACACGTGGTGATCCACAAACACTTACATTACGTACTGTGGCTAATGAACGACAATTACCACCCATTTCGATTCGAACCTATGTTGCTGCCAACGATACATCGTATGGCCAATATTCGCCAGTCTCATCAGCAGGTTCTTCATCATTGCAACAACAACCAGCTTATCGTATCATATCATCATCATCTCCTAGTACGCCATCACTGACCAGTTCGCCATCAGCAGCAAGTCCATATCAAGGTTATACTACGGTGGCACAAACCAGAACATTTAATCAACCACAATACATATCGCCAACATCTCAATCATTACAGCCAATCATTTCGCCCACTGGCACCAATCAATATTCATCATCACAATCAGCCTATCAACAGCCAACCATTCCACCACGAACAACATCGCCATCCGCCACAATGACATTGTCCGCTCTATTGGCACATGTTGCACGATCATCATCGAATCTAAGTAATTCGGCAACAACTGGCAACACACAGAATTTATCATCATTACTTCGACAAGCGCAACCTGCAACCGCATACACAAGTGGTTCACCATTTTCAACCGCATCAATCTATGGACAACAACCAGCTTCTCTTGTTGGTCAACCACAACAAGCCGAGCAGGAAGCCACCACATGGGGACCACCAGTCATTAATAAAGAATTATTAAGCTATAACATAGGTGTTCAACAAGGTTGATCTAATGCTAATGCAAATGTATAATGTTTTTCATCTCTATAAATATAACAATAATAATAATTGTCCTTTTATTTGTTAACTGATTATTTCATCAATGATAATCCATTATTTACATTCACCACAATTCTTTCAGATCAACTATTTCCTTCAGGTTCGTGTGGAAAGTTCCGGAAATGTATCGAAAATTTCGGCCACCGTCAACGATATTGATCGTAGATATTTGGGTCGAGATTTTCTACCCGATCTTGATGATGGAGCTTCAACCAATGGACCCAATTTTTCACATTTATCCGAATCTTCAGCATATTCACCGCAAAAGAAATTCAATGCATTCGAACTGGTCGATTCGATTAATTCTTCCACTGTTTCCATTTCTTTATCCGAACATTTTGCTTCGTTACGGCCACCATCTTGGAAACATTTTCGTAGTGTATAATATTCACTATGATTATTGAATAATGATTAGTGACATTCAGAGAAAACAAAACAAAACCACACTTACCAACAAGTATAGGGAATTTTCTTTTTATCTTCACTGAATTTGATTCGATGCAAACGTTCAATCAGATTTCGATGACATTTATCAAAATGGTTGGATGCACGTCGAATGCAACCGGATGCTGATAAAAATTGTCGAGCCTTTTTCGAATTCTTTTTACAGATACGTGACATTGATCCTTTCACCGTATAGACTAAAATGTTAAAATATTGTTTGGGTAAACCATGCTGACATCGTTTGGCATAGGATTCAATCAGACGAATATCAGAAAATTGTCCCCTGCAATCAACAATAGTCAATCATTTCAGATGTACATCGAGAGGACAAACAAAACTTACTTGCAATAATTATTTAATTCTTGTTGATCGGTTGGAAACGGTCGCGATACATTACCATAACCACTCATGCGACCAAATACAGCATCAACTTCACCTTCGGCACCTTTTTTACACGGTAATTCAGCGTTTCGTCGACGAATTTTGGCATTTTTACTTTTATGTGAACGATGATTACCACGTTTGCGTGAATGTTTAGAGCGTCTTGCTTCAATGATACTCATATCGATTAACAAAATGACGGTAATCACCAAAATGATAATGGTCGATCGAGATAATTTGGGCAACATCATTTATGATTTATGTTTATTTGTCCAATGATGTTCACTCAACAATCAACGGATCGGAAATGAACATCGAAATCTCAAATCAACTTGGCTATTTGGCCACGTTATAACGAAAATCTCTATTTACCGCAGCAAAATGGCCACAAACATTGTGAGAAAAATGATGTCATGACAAGTTTATCATGGTTTTTTGGTCGTTTTTCCCTATTTCTCTTTCTTGACTTGGTAAAAAAATGAATTAAGTTGTAGTAATCTTTTGTCTCGTCAAAACAAGACGGAAATCAGATTAGAAAATTTCTAAATTGCTATTTAATCCATTTCGATCCCCAATTTAGCAATGTTTCATATTTTACTTTGATTCGTTTCGAAAATAGATGCAAAAGATACGGATGTCATCATTGCAAAGTTACTTGTGATTAGTGAACAGTGGAGCAAACCAACGAGGAAGTAGTGCATTTTTCTATTGTATACCAAATCAAATTTGAAGTTTGCCTGTTTTGATGATAATTATCTTTTTCGTTTTCATATGATTTATCCGTGTGTGATGAAAATGAAATAAATTTTTCCCTTTCAACAGGGATGTGTGACCAATTTTATGTTCCTTTTCGAATAATAAATGGTCAGCTATTCGAGGCAAATGAAAATCGATGCAATCAAATTAATGTGCAATGCTGATGCTGCCACCACCAAACTAGATTTTTTCGTCTGTTCAAGATGTTTGTTTTTCGATGCATGCATGTTTTGTTTCTATTTGGCACAAAACCAAATCAATTTTTGTAATCAACATTTTTTGTTGACCTTGTCAATTTTTGTTATCATCTGAAAGAAAGAAAATATATCACATAATTGGCAGACATTTGTCAAGAGTATTACAATATTGGTACTCGTCAATCATTGCGAATGTCAATTACAAAACAACATCTACAACAATGATTAAAATAGTTAAAACCAAACCATTTGATGGACAAAAACCGGGTACAAGTGGTCTTCGTAAACCGGTCAAAACATTTGAACACCCAGGTTATCTGGAAAATTTTATTCAATCCATTTTGGATGTTTCGTTAGCCGATGTTAAGGATCGAAAAACCGTACAATTAGTGATAGGTGGTGATGGCCGTTATTATTCATCGCATGCAATACAGACAATTATTTCCATGTGTGCTGCCAACGAGGTAAATTTGGATATGATTTGGATGAGAATTAATTGCATTTCAAATGATTTTAGGTTGGTCATTTGATTGTCGCTCAAAATGGCATAATGTCAACACCGGCCATATCGGCTGTAATTCGTACGAGAAATGCACATGGTGGTATTATTCTTACTGCTAGTCATAATCCAGGTGGTCCTCATGGTGATTTTGGCGTCAAATATAATTGTTCCAATGGTGGTCCAGCACCTGATCAGATAACCGATGCAATCTATGCTCGTAGCAAAGAAATCCACAGATACAAATGTTTGGAATCGATGCCCGTTGTGAATGTTAGCCAACTTGGCCAGCATATTATCAAGTATTCTGGTGATGGCGAAATGATGGTCGAAGTAGTCGATTCGGTTGATATGTATCTAGAACTGTTGAAAAGGATTTTCGATTTTGAATTATTACGTCGATTCGTTTCGACCAAACGATTACGGATCGATGCAATGAACGGTGTAATGGGTCCTTATGTTTGTCGAATCATTGTACAAGAACTGGGTGCCAATGCCGATGCAGCCGTTCGTTGTAAACCATTACCAGATTTTGGTGGCCATCATCCGGATCCAAATCTAACTTATGCAGCCGATCTGGTCGATCAGATGCGCAACGGAGATTATGATTTCGGAGCTGCATTCGATGGTGACGGTGATCGAAACATGATTCTCGGTGCCAAAGGTTTTTTCGTCACCCCATCCGATTCGTTGGCTGTGTTAGGCGAAAATCTGGAACAAATTCCATATTTTCGTGGTCGTGGTGTAAAAGGCTATGCAAGATCGATGCCAACATCAAGAGCAATCGATCTGGTAGCAAAGAAAACCGGTCTTAAATGTTATGAAACACCAACTGGTTGGAAATATTTTGGATCACTTTTAGATGCCGGCATGGTATCGATTTGTGGTGAAGAAAGTTTCGGTACCGGTTCTGATCATATTCGAGAGAAAGATGGCCTATGGGCTGTATTAGCGTGGCTATCGATTTGGGCGACTATGCCTGATCATACTGTCGAATCGATTGTTCGACAACATTGGCGCCAATTCGGTCGATGTTATTATTCTCGTTATGATTATGAAAATTGTGATGTCGAATCTTGTGAACGAATGATGGCCACACTCGATCATAAGATTGCTGTCAATCAATTGCCAAAGACAATCAATTCGGACGATGGAAAAACTTACCATGTTGATAAAGCCTATAATTTTGGATACACTGATCCAGTATCCGGTGAACAAACATGCAATCAAGGTTTAGTCATTCAATTCAATGATGGTTTATGTCGTATTATGTTTCGATTAAGTGGAACAGGATCGACCGGTGCTACCGTTCGATTATATCTCGAGCAAATGGAAATGGATTCGGAAAAAGCCGTTTCCGGTCGTTTAGAAGACTATATACGACCATTAGCAAAAGTAGCATTGGAAATTTCAAAGTTGCAAGAATTCACTGGTCGAGATCGACCTACAGTTATTACATGATTGAATAATTGTAATAGACATTTTTGTTGAAATAAAATTTTATTCTTTTTATTCAAATTGATTGATGTTTATTGGGTAAATGACATGTATTACAACGATCACAATGTGAAGAGGTAATTTTCACACATCGTTCACACTTTGAACAATGTTGTATTGGTTTGGTGGAATCTCTTGCTGGACATTGTCCACATTGATTACAATGATTATTGTTTCGAAATATCGTACGTTTACATTGTTCACACCAACGATATTGAGCCGGATCGATTGCGGTGAAATCATTTAGATTTAGATTGGTGAACAAACGAACCGGTGATGCAGAAATCGATATCGATTTTCGTTTAAATTTGCTATGATTTTCATATGTAACAATGAAATCGGTAATTCGGACTTGATCATTTTCGAAAGCTTTTCGAATCCAATGTTCGTTGAAATAGGGGAAGAATAATGCTATCGATACAGTGATTTCGGAATTGGTCATCCATTTGTTGCAAATTTCATGAACGGTTCGAGCTAGACATTCAATGAGTCCACCGAATGGCGGATCAATCAATACCAGAATTGAATGACTAGCAGTCTGAACGAATTCTTTGAATGATTTTTTACCATATTCATCATCATCACCATGATCGAAAAAGTGTCCGTTGAACATGTTGAAACGAGCAAATCGATTTGCTTTGTAGAACTGATAATATCTGGCATCTAAATCCAACAGAAATGAATCTTTGTCATTCAGTAATAATTCCTCGTGGACTGTGGGACATCCAATGCATAGAATTTTATCAAAATGAAATGCTTGCACTAGATGATCACGAATGAAATTCAGTGTTTGTTTTGAGAAATAATACTGTGCCAGATTTTCATTGTGAGTTTGAGGAGTTAGCAAATCCAAACATGGTCTTGCGACAAGCTCTTCAAATTGTTGGCCATCGATATGATTTTTACAACGGCTATGTTTCGATGCATAATGTTTGGCCAATACTTTTGGATCATCATCGGTGAGCAACACACGACAACAATCCAGACAATAACCACATTTTGAAGGATGATCCAACAGATATTGATGATCAGGTTTGGTTCTTTCGGGGTTTTTGATCAGATTCTTCGAACTGGCCAGACGTTTCCATTTCTGTGCGGAAAGCTTAAATGGACAGAATTGATGATCGCGTGATGCTGAACAGGCATAATAATAATAGCTGGATGGTTTATCGTAGAACAACAACGTTGGCCCATGGGGACATACCGGCGAACTATGAAGACCAAGATTATCAGGTGGATCTAGCACTAAAGTCATGGTGAAATTTATCGTTAATTATCATATATGAAAAAAATATGATTAACATCAAATTAATGTCCAAAACAAACAAACAAAAAAGTCGCCATCTAGGCGACCGTTCGTGAACTTTGCTGCAACATTGACGATTTGCCAGCTGCCATCGAAAGTGAGAATAAATTTAAATTTTCAAAAAAATGAACACCAAACATTCGATGCGACAATGTCCATTTTCGCCTGGTACGATCGGATTATCGGCTGACCATCAACATTATCAACAAGAAGAATGGTTATTCGAAACGAATCGTTCACATATATTGAATTCCAAATGTACATCATCGGTTGTGTGCAACAAGACACGTTCGATGTTAATGGGTAATGAATCGTCAGACGATACAAGTACAAAACAATCATCGACAATGGGTACGCCGCGCAAATCGCTAGATGAATATTTGAATAGCAAACATCGTATCTATTATGAACGTGGTCTATGTCAGTATTGTAAATATGATCTCATCTTATCGATGGCTCATTTGCCCGACATGACATATGCATCGAATCATCTTCGTTTGGTGCATAAAAAATCTCGATTAATAATTGAATTCAATGCACTCGATGCTCTTGCTCCGATCGTGATCAAATCGTATGGATTGCCAATCGGTCTAAAAGTTTCCGCATCTGAAGCATGGCTGCGTGCACGAATGAATTGTGAATACACTCGAAATGTTTGTAATGCTGATTTTGATTGGACATTTTCCACTGATTATTCGGGTACATTTCGTCAGGATTCATTGGATAAATCCTCATTACCAACTGAGGCAAAAGAACTGCGGCCAGATCAGCCACCATTATCGGAATTGATACAACCAACCGATGAACGTATCAATATGGAAAAACTAAAAATTCATAAACAAATTAATTTTTTCGATGAAATTGAACTGTTCGAAGATGAATTAGCCGATCATGGTGTTGCACAATGTTCGGTAAAAATTCGTGTCCATCCAGATTGTTTTTATGTTCTGTGTCGATATTTTTTACGTGTGGATCGTGTATTTGTACGCTATTTCGATACTCGTATATATCATGAATTTGGATCAGATTATCTGCTTCGTGAACGAAGTCAACATGAATCGAATATTGCTGATTTGAATTTATCCACCGATATGGCACAGGCATTGTTGATAAATCCACAAGAATTATTCGGTCATGTACCGATCAAAAATTTGGTGGTAGATAAAATTACTTTATCACCTTCCATCGTTTAATCAATTTTAATAATGAATTTTTTTATTGATGACAAAAAAATGGGGAAAATAAACATAATTTACTTTCTTTGATTTTATTTTAATCTAATGATGATTATTATGATGATCATGACGATGGTGAATTGTTGTTGTTGGTGGTGGTAGTGGTAGATTGAATCAATTCTTGTTGTTTTGATGATAATGTTTGCATTTTTGCTTCCGCGTGTTCCTCACGTAAACGATTACCCATTTTGGTTTTCAAATTTTCGGCCAATTGATTAAGATCTTCGGTAAATGTAGTGACAATCGAACTAAAATGTTCAACATCGGCTGGTTCCCAATGTGTTTGATAATCGCTTTCGCCACCATTGTTGTTGTTGACGGTTGCCGATATAGTTGGATCATTGGTAGGATCCATCGATTGAATTAGTTCGCTTAGTTTTTTGAATGCATAACCAGCAGCATGAAATATTTCGGCAACATTCGATACGGTAACCATGTTGTTGTTGTTGTTGTTGTTATTACCAGTTGTCGATGTTATCGAATCAACTTTTGTCGATGTTCCTACTGTTTCCGTATTGGTCGTAGTCATTTTATCGATATATCAATCACTTTTGAAAAGAAAAACGTGCGAAATCCAAAATAAAAATGAATCCAAATTGTGGATCTATTTTAGAGCTATCCAAAAAAAAGGGCGTGGTCTACTCGAACAACAAATTCGAAAGATCACGTGATCGTAATGGCAATACAATCAAATTCAAAACGATTGATAAAGGTGTAGTAGCATGTACCACTGTATTAACATGGTAGATTGATTGGAAAGATAATTCATTAATCGACGACGATATGCTTGGTTTGTTTTGCAAATTCGAGTGTTGTTGTTATTTATTTCAATTTTTCCTGCTATTGTTCTTGCCTACACACACCTGTTGATTGAATATTTTCGGTGACATAATGTCCAATTAGTGACTGAAAAACAGAATGGGCAATATACAATCATTACCCGATGATGGACAATGGTCATCGAAAATATCGATGGAAGTTATGGAAAAATATCTACGACCCACAACTGAATATTCATTGAAAATATTACGCCAATATTTTGAACGTTACCGGTTATTTGTCAAACATAATCCATTACTTGTATCCGAAATAGAATCAGCCTTGTATTGGATATCATATCTGTTGGCAACTACTCGATTTCATAATTCTCGTATCATATCCGAATTACTATCATCATGCTCATCATTGCTCACATTATTCGATGATAGTCTGCTCCGTCGTTCGTATGGATTATCGTCGACGAATCAACAAAACACCAAATCAACAATTTATGCATTCCATTTGATTTTACAATTTATCGAATATGTTCAAGTATTTGTCGAATTGACAGCTGTTCAATTGTATGGCCGTTATGGTAAATGGTTGGTCATATCGATCATCGAAATCATCAAAGCAAGTATACGTTTGCTTTTGCTATTCTATTATCAACAAGGTCTTACTCGTCGTCAATATCTGATGCCATTGAATCGATTACATGAATTCGAACGATTTCAGATGAAACATAAATTCCAACCACAACAACAACAACAAACCGATTCATCATCACCACGGTCCAGTGTTGACGAAGCAATTGTTATACCGGATGATGATGAAGAAGTTATCATACCCGATGATGATAATATTGTTCACCACAATAATCTGGAACCTGATGAAACACAACTTTTCCGATTAAAAAGTTCCGGTCGTATTATTCGAAATATTGGCCAAGCACCACCCAAAGAGAAACGAACTTGGCTTACACCACAACAACAGCAACGTTTACGACGTTTATTGCAAAAAAATCATCGATCATCGCCCACAGTGACGCAGCTCAATCAGCGACGATTAATCGGTGAACTGTTACATATCCTACGGCCAGTTATTCATCTAACAACTGGGGCAATAGTCGGTGGTGTCGAAGATCATTGGACACCATATATGGTATCGCTTGGTTTGGATGTCATATCGCTACGATTGTTACAAGGTAGCAATTTTTATTCATCAAATGATAAAAATCTATTCGGTTTGATTAATTGCAATGATGATAAGGATAATGGTGTTGATATGGATGTGGATCATATATGGAATTGGTCCGAACGTTTGGAAATTCAACGACGCTATCTATCACTATTAATGTACCTGTTACGAAGTCCATTCTATGATCAATACACTAAACAACGTTTATTGCGGCTAATATCATTGTTTGCCAATTACATTCCATTGTTTGGTCGTTTATGTCGACCATTAATTCGAGTGTTACCCGAATGGCAACAAATTTATTTTTATGTATGGAATTGATAAATGAAATTAAAATGAATCAATCAATGAATCAATTATAATTATGATTTGATTAAATATATTATATAAGTCTCTCTTTGCATTGATTTTATTTTTTGTAATGTTCCAACAATGGCTGTTGATGTTGTTGATGAATGTTTGGATAATTGTATGGTTCAGGTTGACCATATCCATGTTCCAATAAGGCTGGTTCTGGTTCTGGATGTGGTTGGGCTGCCAACAATTGACCACCATGATAACCATGTTGATGATGTAAAACTGGTGGTGCATGAACAACGGATTTAGTATAAATTGGTGTAGCTTGTGCTACCATTGGAATTGGTACAATTCGTTTCACTTCTACTGGAATTGGTCTTGGCACTTCTACCGGATATGGTCGTGGTACTTCATACGGTTGTGGAACAGTATAGGGTTCGGGTACTGGCACACCTTTGTAGATTGGTGCTGGAACTTGTACCAAATGATTAACATGACTGCCATAATTACTTTGTGTAATTGGTGCATACAATGTTTGATAATGTTTTGTAAGTACGGTAGTAGGATAATGATAATACGGTTCAGGTTCAGGTTGCGGAATTGCCTTCACGGTGGCGATTAATGCGGCTAATAAAATCTATAATGCGAACAAGCGACAAAGAAAACAAACAGAAAAAAGTCAATCGAAACGAAACGGGAATGTGGATGGATAATGGTTACCAGGAATTGCATTTTTGTTTTGTTTGATGATGGTGGTCAAATGATTTCCTGCTAAAAAGCTATATGAATGAATGTTAGGAAATCAAAAATGAAAGTGGCGAAATTTGTATTGCTTTTTATACAACAACTCCAGCAAACAAAAAATGTAGATCAAAATGGCAAAAATAAAAAAACCTGTAAAAATAGGCTTGGTTCGTCCAAACATGATTTTCGTTCGTCTCTTGTTTTTTTGTCTGATTCAAGTTTACAGAAAACTTTCTCTCTTCCATTCTATTCAGTGGCCCGAATGGTGGTGCCCTTGAGAGATCCGAAAACAAAAACGAAAAGAGACGAATCTTGTTGCCTGTTTTTCATTTGTTGTTGGGCTGACCACACTGAGATGATTTGATTAATGAATGAATGAATGAATGGTCTTCTTCCACAAATGATGGCCATGATAATGAATCATTCTGACCGCACTGAGTTTGACTTGTATGGATATGATCGACATGTCAGAAAAAGATACCAATCAATGTCATGATGATAATAAGGATGCACAATCAATATTGATATTGATCATTAGTGTGTTCCATGTTGATTTGTTGTTGCACCAAATCAGAAAATTCGAATGGTTTCCATCAATTTTAATAATTTTGTTGCAACAACAAGAAAAAATTTGAAATTTTTCATAAAATTACGAAATTCTTTATTTTTGTTTCAAATTTTCTTAAATCAGAAAAACAAAAGAAAGAGATTGCATGATGTTAGTTTTCTCAGTTTTTGATTGTGAGAATCTGTTTGACATGTGATTTTTGATTTTAATTGACATCAACATGAACACGATGACCAAACCCTAACCTTAACCCTTTATGTTCTTTTATGTTGTCGTTTTTTTGTTTGAAAAGAATTTCATTCATGAATCAAAGTCACAAAAAACAAAACAAAACCGAAAACAAAACGATAGATCACATTATGATGATAACGATATCACGAATGATTTTGAATGCGATGATTAAGATTTGTCAATTTTCGGAATCATTGATGATGATGATAATAATGACAATGGTTGTGATGTAATCATGTCCATGAAATGGTCATTATAATGATTTATTATTATTTTCAAACAAAAAAGAAAAAGAAAAAAATGGATTTATGTCGAAATATGACAATAACTTATTAATGATTTGCAACAACGAAAAAATATTCCAAAAAGATATTCCTGTCAAATATGGCGCTGATTTTCATCACATTTCATTCCATTCAACACACTATATCTCATCACATCTGTTTTTCGTTGTTGTCTGTTGAATTCATCGATCCATCTGATGAATGAAAAACTTATCTGAATCATCATCATTATGATGATTGTTGAATGCTCATTCATTACATAATCACATTGATGATGATGATGATAAGCGGTTTAAAATTGTCTTTATTTTTCATTTTATTTCTTTTGTTTCTATTTAATGAATTTTATTCAATCTTTTTTCTCATTGTTGTTGTTCCATTAATAAAGCTTTTGGGAATTTAAACACACACACACACAGACATTTAAATGGTCAATTATGGATCATTATCATCAATGATGATGATAACAATGTAAACGTGAATGTATCATCTACTTTTTTGTTTTTGTTTTGTCAAAAAATAAAATTCTCTCTTTGTCTTTATGGCGGCCATTCGAGGGAGAATTTTTTTCTGTTTCAAAAGAAAAACAAAAAAAACATCAACATTCGGAACGTGTTGACAGACCGTGTTGTTTGTGTTATTCTACGAAAAAATGATGACTATGTCTGTGTGACTTTCTGTTATTGATTGGGCAAACTTTCTGTCGAAAAAAGCGCAAAGAGTCAAAAATGTTGTCGCATCGTTTCATAAGGAATATGAAAACGGCTATAAAACATGAATGACCAAAATGTTCAATGTCTATTTATTTGTCCCCGATATTTGGAACCGTTTGTTTCACTTCATTTTTTGTTTTTAACAAAGAAAAAAATTGTCATCCAATTGGTCATCATTGTGCATCATTTGATTTGATTTCTTCTTCAAATTTTCATTGGAATTGAGCAATGCTATAAAAGTGTTGGTAATAATAGTGTTAATAAATTCAATTTCATCAATCATGATTCGTTACTGTTCAACGTTATCATTGTTATTATGGATGTTACAGATCCAAATGTCAATAACATTGATGCATGGTGATCATTTTGATGGGGCATTAGGTCATGGTTTGGTTCATGGTAATAATAATAATCACCAAGAACCAAACGCTGAACCATCATCAATGATTGGCTATCATCATCAATCATCAGATCTGCCACCGCATCATGAAATGATGATCAAATCCTATCCAAGTGCTGAACCTGTACAGCAATATCATCATGATGAATATTCTTCACATTTACCATCCTATCTGCATAATGAACCTTTACATCATTTGGGTCATCCGGTTCCCGAACCAGAACAACAACATCATCCAATGATGAGTCATGACATTCATCCTGAACCAATGCCTTATCATTTGAATGGTCTTCAATTACGATTTCATCCAGAAGATTTGGCTGTTCATGGCTATGATAATCAAATGAATCATCACGAACAATCGCCACCGCATCATCATGTTCATCATGCATATCCTCATACGATGCACCATTCACCGCATCCCATTCCATTGCCAGAACATTATGGCGATCATGATAAACATGAGAAATATGATAATGTATTGGCACATTATGATCCATTCTATGGACATCGTAAACCGGGAGATGGATTTGGTCCTGGTGGTCATTTTTCAGTTATGCCACACCAAGAAATCAAATATTTTCCAGTACCGGAACCTGTTGCAGTTTATAAACCAGTACCGGTAGAAAAACCATATCCAATTCCAGTGGATAAACCATATCCAGTGAAAATTGATCGTCCTGTCCCGGAACCATATGTAGCAAAAGTTGTTCAACCAATCATACATAAACAGGCAATCATTAAATCACATATAACACATCAAACATATGATATTCCTTACCCTCAACATCAGCAATATCCACATCCATATAAAAAAGCATAGATTTATTATTATTATTTATTTCATTTTCAATTTACTTTATCAATCTGTTTTTTTCATTAAAAAATAATATTTTTTCGTGTTGGTTATTCATTCGAAAGGTCAGATCAAATGGCAAACAAACATAAAACCTGTCTCTTTTCATACTTTTTTCTTTATGTAATTTTCTTGTGGTGTGGATATTGTATGCTCTTTGGTGTTGTTGTTGCATGTTGTAGCAAAGTTGTTGTTATTTGCATCAAATCAAATCAAGTTGCAAGTTGGCAGTATGGAAGATGCATCAATGTAATCACTTTCACTGTGTGTGTTTGCTTGTATGACGATTCTTGTCGTCGTCGTTGTTGTTGAAGATACGATTATTATCTAGGGTGAGTATTTGATTTGGATACAATTTTATTTTAGCAATTTTTCTGATATCGAATTAAATTGAATTGAATTTGATGTTTGATTTGATGATTGGGATTGCGATTGATTGAATGCAGATGATTGAAATTTTCTGTTGTCGATAAACAATGGATTATTATGGTGATGATAGAACATTTATAACGAATCATATGTATTGATCAAGGCAATCTATTGATAGTGATGATTATCAATCAACACAGAGAAACATTTTTCTCCAAAATCAAAAATAAACAACCCACTTGACAAAAACAAGATTTATTTCAAAGTGGATATTGCCCACAGGCTTCATTAAGGAAGAATGTTGATGTTTGATGTTTGATTTGATTTTTGCTAATTGATTATTACTGCTGTTTCTGTTTTGTGATCAGACTTTCACGACATCGACATCAAAATGGTACGAATGTTGACAACAATTTTGGTCATCACAATGACCATATTTGTATCATGCGACAATGTGACCACAACATCCAACAACAATAACCTGGATAGATATTATTTTCTTTTATCAACCATTTTACCGTTCGGACGTTTACATCATCGATATCGCGATACTATCGATATTGAAAAATCAAATTCAATTTTGGAAAATGTTTTACCGCCACCGCCTTCAAACAATCGTATTGTACAATTTTCTCGTTTTAGATTTATTCCGGCATCAATTGAACCACGTTATCATGTGGAACGTGAAGTAACGCATCCCCAAAAAATAATATTTACATTACCCGACAACGATGATGATCATGGTGATGGATTGTTGAATTAGAATCAGTGTTGAATAATCATTGTAATTTGAATTGTATTAATATCATTATATCGTTATTTTGTAATTTAAAGCAAATTTTATCGTACATCATTTTCAGTTGTTAACATTGATTAAATAAAAACTTTATTTTCGCTTTTCGATATTATGCGATCACTTTGATTTCACGATTCGGTGATGTTTTTTATTTACCCCCTAATCAATCATTTTGGAAAAATCAAAAAAAACTAAATCTAATAGTGGCCATAGCCATAACCACCACCAAGACCACCGTAAAGACCATGACCTAAAGCCAATGGTGCTGGTGCAGCATGATAAGCTGGAGCAGCAGCAACATACGATTTGGTTACAATTGGTGCAGCTTGAGCGACCATTGGAACTGGAACAGCACGTGGAACATCAACTGGAATTGCTCGTGGAACTGGTACGGCAACTGGTCGTGGAACAGCATAGGGTTGTGGAACGGCAACTGGGTATGGTTGTGGGACACCTTTAACAATTGGTGCTGGTTGTACAACCAAATGATTGACTTGTGAACCATATTTACTTTGTGTGATTGGTGCATACATTGTTTGATATTGTTTGGTGATCAATGTCGGTGCAGCATAGACAGCTGGAGCGGCAGCCAACAATGGGGCACCATGACCATACAATGGTTCACCATATGGTACGGCTACAGCGCACGAAACCAAAGCGGCAATAATCTGTTATTATTGATAACATCATGTATAAATTTTGGTTTAGGTTTTTTAAAAATCAAAAGTCACACTTACGATGAATTTCATTTTGTTTTGTTTTTGGCAAAGTTTTGATGATAATGGCAGTAATGATTAATTCCGTTATAGTGAATAGGAATTTAATTCGAAATTTCTGTCTATTTATATACTACTTATTATCGGACAATAGAGAAATGTATAAGTTGTCTATGTTGGATATATTCATTCATCCATTCATTCATTCATTTATTCATTGATTGATTGATTGATTGAGAGAAAAAGATGAATTGAAAAAGATTATTGAGAGAATGTTGGCACGTGCACGTGTTGGCATTTCATATTTTATTATTATTTTTCTTCTGAAAATAACTAATTTTAATTCAGTTATTAATTTTCAATGTTTGCATTCAAAAATAAAATTGTCGTTTCGGCATATTTGGGCGAGAATAGAATGACAAGCCCCTTAAGCTTTTTTGTTTTTGGAAACTGTCCATGTCTATTAACATCTAAATATAATTTGAATTAGAAAAATCAAATATTACCTTGAGACCATTTTTCTTAATGTTTGATTGATACACACACCTAATCAATGAATTATTAAACAAATGAAAACCATCATCATTGATGATGATAACATTGACCAGTCGGGGTCACACAGTTTTTATAATAGCATTTCTGGAAAGATTGATTGACAGCCAATTACTATGGGATGGTTTTGTTTGTTTGTTTGATTGTCGCCAATGTCCAAATTGATCAATAATTATTAATACTGTTTTTCATTGTTTTATTGATTCGGTGCATTTAATTAATGTTGTATTATGAATTGCCTTGGGCTTTTTTCATAATAAAAGCAAAAAGCTGAAAAGCTGTTAACGAATTAGCGAAAAGTTTTCCATAAAGACAACGCCCAAATGGAGTTTAAAATGAATGCTTCGTTATTGTTGAATAGAGAATCGATCCATTTTTTTGTTTATCATCTCTTGATTTGATGATGAAGAAATCAAAAGGAAAAACATTAGAGAATTAATTATATTGGATTAGAGGTGTGAATGGCAATCCATTCTATTGATTGACCATGATTTCTATTTATTTGTTAGTGGTTGCGGTGGTGGTGGGATGAAGGGTTTTTCCTTATTTCCTTTTTTGTTTTTCTTCAATTCAAGTGAACAAAACAGTGACACAAGGGTGTTATTGTTTTCATCCCTGCAAAATGTGCCAATCGTCATTGATTTAATATTGATTGCAATCAATTGATTGATTGATGGATGAATGGATGGTGAAAATTTCGTAATCATTATCATAGTCTTGCAGAATGAATTGTGAAAGGAAATTATAAAGTGTCCATGATGATCAATGGTGTGCATGTCCGAATCGAATGATATGATCTAAATGCAATGAAAAACATGTGACTGATTATTGTCCAATGTCCAATTCGTAATGAACATAGGGCATTTCCCCATTTTTTTGTTCTTCGAGTTGACCATCGTCGTAGTCGTCATAATAATTTGGACGATCCAAAACGATTATGATGGGCCGTGTAATTTAGCGAGAAAACGAAAAAAACGTTGGCAACATTGGAGCAGCACGATTTTCCGATGCTTGTGATAATAATAGCCATTTGGGATGATCATGATGATGTTGTCCATCTGCGCCTTTTAGAATTTCGTCTAGCACCTATCGAAACAATTCGATTGTTTTTCATTCTTTTTTTTTGCCAACATAACTAAAATTTCGGTCAAGGTCTGTGTCTTTAATCGTCATTTTTTTAAATACAAAAAACGGATTGCTCGCCACCATAACGACGAATGTTTCTCTTTCTCTCTTGCAAAGACAAATTTGCACAATGATTGATCCCAACGCAATCGGATTGAATAGGAAAAAAAACATCAATCGATCCATGTAATTTGGAATAGTAGTGATTAGAATGAATTACAACCTAACGTAAGTTTGTAAAGGAAAAACAATTAGTTTGGCTGGCTGCCATTGTTGTTTCAATGAAATTTTGATACACAAAAAACAAAAGAGGCTTCAATGAAATGGTTTGCCATCTGTTGAACATGATTAAAAGTTTTGCAAATTCAAATTTTTAAAAATAAAAAAAAAAATCCCCATTAATGCTCAAAGTCGAAAGATGGCGCTAATGTTGTCATTGTTTTTTAATTTCAACAAGAAACGAATCCAGAATTTCATTTTGACAATATAGATAATGGGTAGTGGTTCTGGATATCGATACCCAGGATATTCAGGAATCCAAAACCACTACTCAGAATCTTTGAATGGGTTTTTTCTTTTGGTTCCGTTGAGTTTCTTTTTTGTTTGTTTGATTGTTTGCATGTTTACAGCAAATAAAACGAATAAAATTCTTTGTTTTTTGTTTTGTTTCAAATAATTTTTTTATTATTTTTCCGGTGAAAACGATTCTGAACAATTCTTACATCATCACGATGTTAACATCGAATGTACAATTATTTTTAGAAAAATTATGGTCACATTTCAATCAAACATATTATCGTCGAACATCCACAAAATTGCCATCATGTTTTTACAATTATTTAATTACGCCGATAGCTAAT
>ERZ500997.106-NODE-106-length-22626-cov-8.729166_pt1 | contig 22626 bp, 12 predicted proteins | sample MGYA00248826_ERZ500997 | MGnify/ENA primary metagenome ERZ500997 (study PRJEB25958, sample SAMN03398524) | human skin metagenome | study: EMG produced TPA metagenomics assembly of the Human Skin Microbiome Metagenome (human skin metagenome) data set.
ACTTGTAAATCCAAAAGGATTTACTCAAAATTTGCAAGATCAACATGAGTTTTTATTCTGTTAAATATTATTCGACTGATTTTGACATGGAATCGTTTTCATAATAGTCACATGGACATGTTTGGAATATGCATAATACAATTTTATTAGATCAAATAATAAAATTTAAAATTCAAATTCACAATTCAACGTAAAGCCTATGATGATGATAAAGCCATTTGTTTGACGATCGTTTTTTTTGCATCAAATCTAGTGTCACAAAAATTCAAATTCAAAACAAATATAAATAATTTATTCACGACTCTCTGCTATTATTTGTTCAATCCTTTCTTGATAAAAATGTTGAATTTGTTTTCTTTTTAATTTGAAACTTGCGGTGACTAAACCATTTTCAGCAGTCCATTCGTCCTCTACCAATAAATAATGTTTAGGAATTTCATATCGACGTAGACCATTTAAGCGGGCATGTATTTGCATCTTTTTTCTGAATATTCGCAGTATTTTTTCATTTTCTAGATTACAATTTTCATGTTCATTTTTTTGACATTTGGTGACAATTTGTCTTGTCCAAATTCGTTCGATAGCTTTTTTATTTGGAATAACTAGAGCGATCAAATGATCATGCAATGAATCAGCGAGCACGCAGATTTGATTGACCAAATACGAAGTTTTAAGTTTTGTTTCCACTTTACTAAGGGAAATATATTCACCAAATTGAAGTTTGATGAAATCTTTTTTTCTGTCTATTATCTTGAAAGAACCGTTCGGATACATTTCACCTATATCACCCGTTCGAAACCATCGATCGCCTTTGTGATCTTCATAATAGGCTTCGCGATCTACATCTTTTAATTTGAAATAACCGACCGACAAGGATTCACAGGATAAATGAATTTCGCCACGTGGATTTGGTTCATCGGTTGTTGTGTAACCACCTTCCGTCCAATCGACTAATTTGATTTTGGTTCCAAATTGAGGACCACCAACTTTTCCCAATGAGTAATCATGCGGATCCATGAACAAACCACCACCAACAGTCTCGGTTGAACCATAACCTTGTATAAAAATGACGTTCATACAAGATCTGATCAATTTCTGAGTGTCTGAAGACAATGGTGCACCTCCCGATAACATGCCCATCAGATTGCCCCCCAATATCTCGTTGAACTTACGAAGAAATATTCGGTCCAGCAAAGGTGTTTGAAAACCTTTTGCCATCCAAAAATATTTGTATTCAATAATGAATTCAAATAATTTAACAGCAAACAACCCACGCTGATTCAGTCTTGTCAAGATGGCTTTTCGTATCCTATCTAAAACTAATGGAACACAGGCCATAACTGTAGGTCGCAACAATGTTGCATCTCCTTTACAGCCAGCCATCAATCCTGCACTCATATCGGTTAATGTATGCGGAGTGGAATAACCAATGCGCGCTCCAAGTAAAATGACAAATGTTTCGACACCAAATTCCAGAATGTGTGCTAATGGCAGATATGCAATATAAATGTGACGACGAGTTTCGTGCAAGAAAAACTCGAGTAATCCAATACAACCTTTAAACAATCCCATGATATTTCGTTGTGTCATTAGAACACCTTTGGGTCTGCCACCAGAACCGGATGTGTACATAATGACTGCTAAATCATCTGGATCATTTTTCGAAAAAACAAAATCTTTTTTTCCAGCTTGTAGGATCTGTTCATAGGTGAAAAATTGGACGTCATTTTGGTTATTGTTGTTTAATTCCAAATTCAAATTTTCAATGTCTTTATTCTTTTGATTTTCCATGTGATCAAGAAGAATAATATAACGTAATTGCTGAAAAATCTCATCTTTATTCGGGTGTTTGATCAATTTTTTGAGAAGTTGATTCGTAGTTACAATGACTGTTGTTTCACATTCTTTGATTGCATCATAAACTCCTTGATTATCTAGGGTCGGATATAATGTTGCTACTACAGATCCATTTTTTATAATGGCTTGGGCTGCTATGAACCATCGATAACTTGTTTCAGCATAAATTATGATTCTGTCTCCTTTTTGAGCTGAAAGCATTAGACGTAACGAGCTGCCAAATCGATTGATAGATTGTATTAGTGTTTCCCAAGTCATCCATTGGTACTCGCCCAATTTGTATAGATATGGTATATTTATGTCATTTTGTTTGTTCGATTCACGATCGAGAATAGGACGCCAAGCCAAGCATGGATGTTGTGGTCCGAACACTTTATAACCTTTTATGAATGCTTCATCCAATGTTTGACAATCGTTGAGATAAAATTCGGGTAGATGTGTTCGGGTTGATTTTCGAACCAATTCATCAGAATAATCATCATCTTGAACTGAACGATCTTGATATATAAAAGGCCATAGATGCCATGGTTTATACCATAATAAATAGATAGGTAGAGTGACAATATCAAACACAATGGTCAATGTTGCTACACACAAAACAACGATTCGTATCACTTGTTGCGGCAAAAATTTTTGCCATATACGTTGTAGTCGTTTCCACATGTTTTAGATCACTTTGACTTTAAGAATACGATTGATCAAACCAATATGTCACGATATTTCAAACAAATTTCATATCGACTAAAGCAATCGAGATTGTTTTTTTCAACTGATCAAGATAGCTAATGAACAAAAGAAAATAATAAATAACAAATGGATTGTTTGCAATTATGATGACGCGCCGGTTGTGTAACACACGCCAAGATGTAATTTTTTCGCTCCAAACATCGTTCATTTATATTAATAATTTTTCGTTTTACTCTTTGTTGATTATAATCAATTGTAATCACTCAACTGGAACCAAACTAGCTTCTTGTTTCATTTTCTTTTCTTTTTTTTTGACAAATCTCAAATATCATTTCTTCGGTCTATTCGGTCTTATTCAACAATTAATTATATTTTCTCTAGGAAGCCATCGATCATGTCGATTGTATTGCGGAATTCGTTGGAAATTTTTGACCAAATAACAGTTATCTACATCGGTCATTGGGCTATGAAAATTATGTCTTTTTGGTTATTAAAAAAAATTCACATAAATACTTGGACAAAGAATTAATGAAATTTGAATTATTAATAGTACTCATTTTGCTCGTATATTTGAAAAATATTTAGATTTTCATTCATTTTTTTCATAGAAGGTAATGTGATATTCTATAACTTATAACTCACGATCATACAATCATTGCTAATGGAGATTTGGTGATAATCATAATTTGGCTGTCATCATGAGTTAGGCAAACAACAACAACAACAAACTTATCACTCTCTGACTATCTATGGTTACAATTATATTTCATGATTTGAATGACTGTGATAATTTGACCATATCGATTAGTTTGATATTGAATCAGACACTTATTTAAATGGTCGAATGATTTGATGAACTGATTAAACTATTTAACTAGGCATAAAGCCGGTTGAATTTTCTCATTTTTTTTACAATTTAATTGCTGTTTATTTTCAACAAGTTTAAACACAGTAATTGATTTTCAAAACGTTCTTATCATGGAAATAAATAAATTTCTCTTTTTTATTCTGACCATTTGTGTATTGGTTCGAGCCGATAGAATTCTTGATTTGATTGAATTACGACCATCGTCGATAGCATACGATCAACCTACAATTTGTCAATTGAACGAAAATGAAGTCAAATCATTGCTGACTTTGTCCGAACAATCAACAAACAATCAGAAATCTATTCTGATTAGAATTCATGAAAATGAGGACTCTTTCATCAATGATATTCGATCACAATTATCTGCATTGGGTTACCGAGTTTGTTCATTCGAATCATCACATGAATCGCTTGTTGTTGCTAATATAACGATTGTTAATAATGACGGACATGTCATACCTTATTATGGTCGCCGTGATCCATCAACATTGATTCGTTTTCTTGCTCATTTGGAACAGCGTATTTCTAAATCACCATATCATACGATTAATGGCAAATTAGACAAGAAAGCTTATGAGCACGTGCTGGAGCCTAAAATAATCGCTTATTATCCCGACATTACAGCGCCAGCATTTACGCAATTTCAACAAGCTGCCAAACTAATGGCTCCTAGTCCTCCATTTTTTGTCGTACATGACCCACAGGTAAATGTTTTGTCGACATTAGTCAATTCACCTTCAAATATTCGATTTCAATGTTATTTGCAATTTAAATAATTATCATTTAATAACACTTACAGCTTGCAGCCAAATTTCGACTCAATCAACCGGGACAAATATCTTTAGTTCGTCGTTTAGAAAAATCTCAAATATTTTTTCCTTCACCAACATTGTCAATGATGTCATCGGAACAAACGCAGACTATTAATGCTCAGGATATTATTCAATGGATTCAAGAAAATCGTGGACTAGTGATGCATGAACTCAAAGATACCAATCTTTATGAACCGGAGATTCATGATCCTAACAAATATCAAATGGTTGCAGTTGGTGACAAATCATCGCCACTTGGTTTGTATTTTTACAAGATTCTCACTAAAACCATACAAAATATTAGTCGTGAAAATGAAATGAAATTGAATCATCCGTTAACAACTGATGATAATGTCAATGAAGATGAAGATATAACGAATTCTGATGCACAAGCTGACATTCAGCCAAATGAACCCGTTGATTTAATTCGTTTGGACGATGTCGAAATTGTGTGGATCGATTTGCAACAATTTCCTTCAGCTTCATTAAACTTACAAAAATTATTTCAAATCGAACCTGTTCATAACGTTTGGTTCGGTCTTATTCATTCGCCACCAACGGCCATTGCTACTCAAGGCTTGGATTCAGTATGGTTTGATTTGAATGGCTTGAATTTGACTAGAAGTGATCGTCAAACCGACCAGGCAAATATTTGGCTAGTTCGTGATTGGATCCTATCGGTTACCGATCGTGAAATGAAATCTGTTACCAATAATTCATCAGCTGGTGAACCAAGTGCTTTTGTCTTAGAACCTGAACCAGTTTCTGTGCGACAAGGTGGCAATTTCCTACTTGAATGTCAAGTTCTTCCTCATTTAAAATGCAGTTGGATGAAAGATTCTCAATCAATTGTTGTTGATGATGTTAATGGTTCCCGGTATCGCTATGCTATTCCAAGTCGTATTGGCGGTGATTGTAGCCTAATGGTAAAAGGAGCACGAATTGAAGAAGATCAAGGAGAATGGACATGCTTGGTAGAAGGTACAACAGAAAAATCTATGCCTATCAAAGTGAATGTTCGAAATGATACAAAAACGGAACTATAATTGTTTTTTATCAATCAATAATATTGTGATTTGAATCGTTGGTTTTTATTCTTGATTTAATAAACCTGAAAATAATGAATGAGATGAAAAGACTTTGTTGTTTTAATTGAGATAAATTCCTGAGAATAGTAATTGATTGGTTTAGATTAATTTGATAAATAGCAAACTAATTAAGTAAATGGCCTTTATTTAGTATAATTTAGAATTTGGCTTCATCTTTTGTTGTTGGTTGAATTCAAAACTTTGGAATTAAAATTAGGTTTTTTTTAACAAACATTCTTCGAAAGAAATTAAATTCCAAATTGGGCAACTTTTTCTGAATTATTAATTGATTGACCCATGATTGAATATTTATAAAATTTAAACTTTAAATGAATATAATAAAAATTGCCTAATGATTGGTTTTGTGGTTGATCTAAACAAACTACAGATGAATCAACTGTTTTGTAATTCGATTCATGACGTTGGCCATTGTGGATTTCATAGCCAATTATTATGCCATAATTTTGATAGAATTTCAGGTTTAGAAAAAAATTGTCCTGAATAATTGGAAATTCTTTTTTGTTCTTTTCTGCTTTCATTGTTTATTTATTCATTTCTCTAAAAAAAATAATTTTTATTTTCATTTCAATATCTATATCCGCCCATAATCATCATCATCAAAATTTAAAAAAAAAATCATTTAAACATACATTTCCGATTTTGAAATTTGTGTTTTTTGACAACAACAACAAAAATATTCATCATAAATTATATTATTTAAATGTTTTTGTTCCGAAATAAATGAAATCTATCATTAAAGGATCGTTTATTTACGATTAAATTTCAGTTTTTCTTTGGAAAACGACCGTTCAATCATGAAACACACGCACCAAATTCGCTAAACAGAGCTAATCATCAAGCTATTTATGATGTTCGACGCATGAGTTCCAAAATATCATAACATCCAATTTAAGAATCAGTCTCCGCCTTCATGTTGCATCTCAAATTCGAATGGCCATATCAGATCAAAGATCATATAAATAGCGATCATTGAAATGGGCCATATTATAATCTCTATCAATCTGTATCTGACTAACAAAAGCGGCAAGTTGCAAAAAAAATTTATTTGCAATTATTTGGTAAAAAATGTCAACGGAAAGTTTCTCGTTGACCTTATTGATTATGGTCTTTAGCATGATGATGGCAAACATTTGTGCCTCATCACCTTCGCCATCTTCATCATCAATGGGTGAAGATATCGCACAACAACAGACGCAATTACCTGGCCAACAATGTACACCGATCGATGTTCAATGCAATCCATCAACGATGATGTCACAAAGATCAAATCCTATATCTTTTCAACTATCAGAACCATCTCTTTCCGCATTATCTTCTATTTTTTCGATACCATCGTCACTATCTTCAAACCAAAATCCTGCTTCATTAACTATTGAATCAAATAATGATGGCGATGGGCCCCAAGAATCGCAACTGCAATCGATAAGAATTCAGGAACCAATCGATTTAGATTGGTTCATGAATCGAATCCCACAGCAATCACACCAAAAATCACTTTTATTGTCAGGTTCATTACCGATCACTGCATCAAAATTAATTCGAGCGTTAATGGTGAACAATGGCAAAAGTGACGGAACAAATTCAATTCAATCACCATTATCATCTTCATCGGTGGATCGTCGAGTGGCTCGTACACCGCTGTTGAATATGGCCAATCGTTTTGGCAAACGAGATAAACTACGTATGTCAAATCGTTTTGGTCGCTAAACTCAGACCATTTTGGGATTTTTAAATATCAAGAAAAAATTCAACAAAATCTTTTCACACCAATCATTCATTCATACATTATCATCATCTCAATACACTGAAATAAAAATCTAAAATAACATTTTAAAATATGATTTTTTAAATATGGGTGTTAATAAATTTATCACACACGCACACATGAATCAAATCAAATATTTCTTCATATCAACTTAAACAGACAGATCATTTCAAAAGATTTGAAAGCATTAAATATAACATTAATTCATACACAAATTTTATTAAATTTAATGAAAGAAATTGATTTAAAAGAATAAAGTTGAAATAAAATAAATGGAATAATTATTCAAACGACAAATTTATGCTTTCGGATTACAAATCATTTGATGTGATCATTTGCATAGATTGATTATTTTGTTCATTGCTCGTTATGGTCACTAGTCAATCTTGTTTTGCCTGTTGTTTAGAGGGACCAAGAATCTTTTTCCGTTGCCCCAACATGTACAGATAAAGCTGAGGGAAAACTAAAAAAAAAGTAAAGAAAAATAAATTATACTATAAAATAAAATGAAATATACTTACAATGAAAGTAACTAAGCATGAATATTACACAATACATATCATAGTAAAATGAAAAATTCAATTTGTTTGGTAATTCTAACGTTAAAAATTTTCGCTGACGAATTTGTCGAAGTGCAGCGTATGTAGTAAGTAATTCACCAGAAACTCCAAGCGGATAAAGTGCGATAAATAACGTGTAACGAAGCCAAGTACAGATGTACGGAACGCAATCATAAATGTTCAAGGCATAGTACGAGTATCGTATACATTCAGCAATACACCAAGCGATCAATAACATCGGTACACCAATCGAATGACGAGCCTGAGACAATGGAATTAATATTCCCCAAACCAACATTAAACGAGAAAAAATTTGAGTGAATGTTGTGATTGGATTCGATCGAACAAAACCAATCATTGCATGGAAAACTTCAATCAATTGATAGGTTTGAAAAATAGTTATAATAGTTGAACAATTCTCCCATAATAGAAGATAATTATGACTTTCTGGTGAAAACAATAAGAACCGTACGGTCAAAAATAATCCATAGGCCCAACTATGGGAATAAGATTAAATCAATTCGATTATTTAAAAATTTAAAAAAGCAACAAACCCAAGAAATTGTACGGAATTATAGATGGCTAAATAATGTTTGACCAATGGTGATTGTTGTCGAGCTTGTGGTTTTTTTGTTTCCATTTCGGAATAAAAATCAATCGAGATCGACTGAGCTTATACAAATAAAAAATTCAAAATGATAAATTTCATAAAAGACAATTTAAAAAATAAGAGGAAAAATGATGTCTTTTGAAATAACCATTACACTGCCATTAGACAAAGTAAACAAACCTGTTTTAAGCAGAGTGTAAATTGCAACGTTAACAATAAAATTGCTCACTTTTGAACACGAGAAAGGAAAACGAATCGAATGACTATACTATCAAGCTATTATTATCAATGACGTTAAAATACGTCAAAGGATGTAATGATGTTGAAAATATGAAAATGAATAATAAAAAATCGAACTTAACAATAAAAAGTAGTTTTTATTTTCCAGTATTAAAAAAAACAACAAAACCGATTGTATCGATTATGAAAAACTGCAAATATTTTCACAATAAATCACATAAAGTGTCCATCAAAACTGGGTCCATGAGGCGGAGGCAAATGATCAGGATCGGGTCTATGTAATTTATAATTTATCAGAAATTGATAAAATTCAAAAAATATGATTACCGAAAAAAACGAGCATCAGGAGTCGGTCCAATGGGATCATAACGAGCACCAGGCGGCACTGCACCACGTGGCCAATTCATTGGTGGACCACGTTCAGGTCGAAGACGATTTCCAGAAAATGGATCAAATATCATTCCTCCACCAATTCCATGTCCAAAAGGATCTATTTTGAAAAAAGTTATAGCCATGAATGTAATTAAGATATAGAAATACGAATTACCTAAATCGCCACGTCCAATTGGGGGATTAATCAAACGATTTGGATCATTTTCTAGAAGCGATCGAGGTTGAGCAGGAGTAGGAATAAATTTGGAAAATGGAAGATTACTGGGATCATCATGTGATGATGGATTTTCAGATGATGATGATGTTGCAGGGGGAACTATGGACTTTTTAGGGCAATTTAAATTGGGTATGTTTTGGCGAATAAATGTCGCCAGGCGATTCACCTTTTCATTATCAAAGGTTTCGAAAACCTGCCGATCGTCAGGATTGACAAATGTTTTTTTAGAAATCAAAAATCGATGTTTCTCGTTCTGAGAATCAGCTGTAACATCAGAAATGAGAACTTTAATTTTATCAGCATCACTTTCATCAGCAACACAATTCAAAAGAATGTTTTCTGTTTCTAAGATGGCCGAACGATAAAGTAAATTATAATGATGGCGATTGTTATTCCATCCGTTTGGTAATAATTCACTGCCAGGTATGTTCCGATATTCAGCTTTCAACTTTGAAAAAGAAAAAATAAACGTTACATTTATTGCGACAAAATCGATTACCTGATTATCGACGGCGATGCATTTGAAATCAAAATCCTGTATCAAAATCCAATGTATGACCGATACAATTAGATCTGATGGATCTTTTAAAAGTGGTTTTATTGTTTGATAAAAGGTTTCGTATCCTTTCATTATGAAGCTGTCAATTTGATTTGTTTTTAAATTCGATTTTGTTGCGTCATGTTGTTGACAACAATTTATAAATGGCTGACAAAAAAAAAACAATTTTTAGAATTCATGCGCAGCAAAAACATAATAACATGTTATATTTGAATGATATCGAATGTCACCTTTGCAGAGCTAGATGGCTATAGTGTTGCAAAACATGTGAGTGAATACAGCTGTTTTGTTTACTAACCAAGGCTCAGTGTCGTTTATTGGGTTTTTTAATTTTTTTGCAACAACAAAAAGGTAACCATTAATTTTGATAAAATACATTATATCAATGAATCATTCTTTAAATTTTTTTTTAAGATGGCTTCAAATCAACTGGTCAAACATTTGGGAGGTAAAGTCAAGCCGGTATTATCATTAAATCAAACGGAAGCCAGGCGTCGTGTTTTGAATTTATATCGTGCCTGGTATCGACAAATACCATATATTTGCTATGAAATGGAACTGCCGGTCAATGATAAACAGATGCGCAATAAAGTTCGTGAATTATTTCTGGCAAATCAACATATAACTGATGTTCGCGTGATTGATATGTTGGTCATTCGTGGTCAAATGGAATTGAATGATACAATCAACAAATTCAAATCTCATATGCATGTGATGGCCTATTTTAATGAACATCAGAATCCTAAAGATTTTCTGTCGAAATTTTTGGCCGGTCATAGTAATGAATAGATTGAAAAACAAAAAGAAGTCTCGAAATAAATTTTATTTCTTGAAAAATGTCAAAATACATCCACCAACAGCAGTGGAAAAATGAATAAGATAATTATCCTCTAATGCTACTAATAATAATGATATATCTGATTGTCACATGTAAATCAATTTATAATAAAATTATTAGATTAAATAATTTTTTGATTTTTAGGAAATGTCCATTTGGTGTATACAATCGTGATCAATAAAGAGAGTGAGAGGAAGAACACTATCGATTATTGTTGGAAACATTTAAAGGTTTTTTTATTCTTTTCTCCATTATTCCTGATCAATGTATGTGAATGATGTTGCAGCAGCATCCAATCGAAAAAATCCAGGGGTGAATCCTTAATGGCGGCATACACATCGACATAATATGAGGAGGATAAGGGGCAATTGATGATTGTGGGGATGGGAGGGGGGCTTGTTTAGTGAAATCTGTGCTCAGTTCTATTGTAGCTCTTTTGGGCTGGTTGGTTGGCCTGGCTTTTGCATTTTTTTGGTTATTTCGGTGGCCGACTCGCGCGCACACCTCAGCACCACCATCAAATAGAAACAAACAAATAAAGAGAAAAAAGGCAGCCGAGTTTTCGGTGGAACGCTGGCCATCATTTACAATTACTGCTTTTGTCGAAATTGGTTGGTTCGTTCATTTACATTCGTTACCATCATTTATGCACTAAAAGTTTGATGTATGGTTTGGCTTTTGATAATTGTTTCGGTTTTCCATTTTTCATTGCTTTCTTTCTTTCTTTAGCTGTGTTCAGCGAATTTTTTCACAAAAATCGATAATCCACCAATTTTGGATTGAATACCGTAATCAAGGTAAGATTCATTTAATTCCATTTTGTAGTTTTCATTTCGATAATATATTCTACGTTTGTTTCCATTCAAATAATGTCGAATATAATACCGGCGTAATTTTCAATGATTATTTTTTGTTTGTGTGTATGTTTGTAAGCCATTTTATGTCCTGGTTTGATGATGATGGTATGCTTGTTGATTTTCTTTTCGAATCATCATTATTGTTTTGTTCAATCGATATTGATTTATGTATGCAGCTGGATCTGGATTTTTTGTTTCAATTTTATTTTCCAATTAAATGATTATATTCTTCAATGTAAATGAAAATTTTTTATCTTTTTTTCATCAATGGAAAAAATGTTGGATAGCAGACCATATTTATCATTATTATGATGATAAATATATAACGTATGCACACACTTTTTTTATTATAAAAATAGGATATATTTTTGTTGTTGTTGATTTCCCTCAGTCAACCATCAATGATCAAAACGATCTTTTCGGGCGTCATGTTTATTTGATTCCGATTTATGTCATTGTTTATTGTATGTATTTCGTTGTGTGTTTGTGTGTATGTCACTATTTATTTAGCATGTGATAGCATTGAATTGCCAAATTTACACACACTCGTTTATTTGTCTTGGATTGTCTTTTGATTATCTTCCCTCTTTAAACATATACATTCCAATAGATCAAACTTTAATACTGAATCTGGTGTGTTTTTTTTTTGTATTGGTAATGTCTATTCAGGCCTATTTTTTCAAATTTGCTTGACATTTTTTTCGTTTCTTTAGCATTTTATTTTGGAGAAGAAAGGGGGGTTGAAATAAAATGTCTTTGGACTTTTTTTTGTTATTTTAAAATTTATGAATTGTGTATGTGAAATCAATCGAAAAAATGCCTTAGAATGGTCAGTCCATTAGTTCTTGGGTCTTATTTTCTTCTCGTGATTTAACCACTACGACTTTTATGTTTAAAGAAAAAAAGTTGTCAATACTGAGAGAAAAAAAGTTGCTAGTGCTGTTGTTTTGGATTTAGAAGAAGCTATACCACAAAACGAGACCTAACTGGAAACTGAATTTTTCTTTGGTTTTTTGCACTTGATGATTTGACTTGTCTTTACTTCTTTGTTCTCGGTATGTTCACGAATAACACACACAAATACATACAAACAATTTTTTTCCTTCAATATCAACAGCTTGCAAATGTAAATTGAGAGACAAGAATAAGATTCTTTGAAAATATTAATAGATTCTTAGTAATTAGAATTTCATGTCATATAACTTATTTGATTGTTTGTTTGTGTGTCCAATCCTTCGTTTTTACAATAAGGTAAGTGTTCTTTGTATTTGTTTCGAATAGAGTATCATGAATTTTTCTGGGCTTAATTCTGGAATTTTTGATTATAAACTCTGACCTTGTCTTCGTGTTTGTTCTCATTAATTGCTTTTTATGGTATCCTTATCCAAAACATGACATGGATAGATAGATGGCGCCCAGGTTGTTAATTTTCAATAATGAAGTCCCATATAAACCAAAATGGCCATAATGAGCAACAATGGTAGTGTATTTTATAACAACCAAAATCACTTTTTATGAATGCAACAATAAAGGAAGATCAGACCAAACCATGACAGAAAATGATTGGCCAAAAGAAAAGGCGCGCAATTTTCAGCATCGCGCATGCTGTGCGTTTCGTTTTTTTCACAATAGAAAATTGCAACAACAATTTCATTCGGCGAACACTGATTTGAAAATTTTCTATCAATGAAAAAAAGAATCGTCTGCACGTCGACGCGTGTCAATTTAAATTTAGCCCTACCCATTTATTCACAGCTGATAATGCTACTACTATAATAGTATGAGTTGAGCAATTTTCATTCATTCATTAATGAAAATATTTTTTGTCGTCTGCATTTGTTTACATTTTTTTATGCGCGTCGTCTGATTGGTTACAAAGATTTTCTATGACGTCAATGGTAGTGGTTATATGCAACATAATCATCGGGTAATGGCGCGCTTTTTTCAATCCCGGTTTCGGATTATCGTGTGTTGTGATGATCGGAATTTTTCCGTTGTTCCAATTTTTTGATGAATGCGTTTTTTATTTTCTATAATAAACTAATATCTAAATCAGAGTATCTATAATGAGTATTGTATACAGTTTTTTTCTGATTACTATTTCAAATGACCGAATTGAAGTTTGATCACCAAGAGTTCGGATTTTGATTGATTGGTTGATTCGAATCGAACATACTCATATCAGTTGGTGGTGCTGGTCTTGGTATAGAACGGGTAATTAACCAGGTGTTGTTACCTTTCCTAAATAAAATCAATTTGTGACATTCGTATTCTTTCTTCTGATGTTTTTGGTTGACGAATTATTATCATAAACTCGAGTTTTTAATCTACAAAAAAAGAGAAAAGGAAATGAAAAAGAAAAGAATGGCAACATCATGGTGTTGGTATTGATGGTGATAATGATGGTGGTGGAGTTGCAAATCGAGATTGCCAAGCTAAAAAAGAAAAAGACTCTCCCGCTGCTTGCCACACCACCAATCATTGTGTTTATTTATTACGAACAGAAGGCACTCCAGTAGTTCTCTTTTTTTTGTATACAAATATGTTAACTATCCTATCCTAATGCAATGTTGGGACCAAGTTTTTTTTCCTTCAACAAATCTCACACATTGGGAATATCTTCTATCATCATAATCATCATTTTTTTTCTTGTTCTTCTGTATATACAGTGTTATGTTTGTCTCATTTTATGCTTCTGCCTTTATTGAATACCATTTTCTCTATCTCTAAACACACTGTGTTGTATGTGTGTTCTGTTCTCGTTGTTTTTTTTTTGGCTTGTATATTGCCTTTGTATCTATGTTGTATGCATTGGTAAGTGAAGAACTTTTTTGCTTTTTTTCTTGCTGGGCTCGCGTTTCCTGCTCCATTAAAAATGTGAATTTCTATGTTGGAAATGTATAGTATGTTTTTTCTACTCGATATCAACCGAAGAAAAAAAATATGAAAAAATAAAGGACAACGACAATACCAGAATTTTCTTTCAATGTTGCCAATTCCCAAATAGATGAAAAAGATGAATGTGAAAAAAAAGTAAAAATTTTTTGTTTTTGTCCAGTTTATCCATCAATCCTATCATCAAAATAAATGCTGATAAAATAATATACTGTACTGAATCGTTGGCGTGTGTGTTTTTATGTGTGTGTGTGTGTGTATCCCGGCGTGAGTTTTTTTTATAAATATTGAAAAATTTTCTCTTCCATATATGATATCAGTAATTGTGATTAATGTTATGAATTTCTTTTTTTTGTTAAGAATTCTATTCCAATGATTTTATGTTTTTATTTTATTTTGTTTCGGTAAGATTTTCCATTTCCCACACACACACACAAAAACAGATTTGCAATGAAAAAAAATATTCTTTTTTTACCTAGCTAATTGATTAATGATTTTTTTTTGTTTGGACATTAGGAGGACTATGGCTAAATTATAAATCATTATGTAAAAACAAAATCTGACCGATGTTAATTAATGCAACGTAAGATACACGATCACATTCGACAAAAAAAGCGCTACCATAATTGCCCTGTTTGATTTGGTATTTTAAAAACGAATCAAAATTAATTTAAAATAATAGCGGATGGCAGCTACACCATTGGTGTCTTCCGCTTTAACGCCATCCACTGTCGTTACAACTACTCCAAGATCAGATCTTATGGCCAAACAAACGAATAGTACGACTACAATCAATGTACATGGAAATGAGAATCTGATGAGCATCACCAATGAAACACATGATGATCATCTATATTTATCATCAAAATTTTATAATAATAAACAAAAGAATTTAAAAACTAAACGATCCATGCAGCATGTACAAAACGGAAATAATCATGTTCACTCGAAATCAAATGGAATAACCATGAATGGTGGTAAAATTCAAACAGAATTCATTATCAATACAACACGGCCTTCATTTGTTGAAATTGCTGGTAGTTCATCTAGTTCTCAACATCATCATCATTCGAATCATGGTGTCCATCATCATGGAAGTAATCAAATTTTTCTCAAACAACATCAAAATACATTGAATAATAATCATAATACATTACAATCATCAGATGATACATCTAGTACATTTATCGATGATGATTATATTGATGAAGATTCTAATACGGATACTCAAAGTTGTTCTAGTTCTTCAGGATGTTCTAGCAGTTCAAATTCTATGGTTGGTTCGGTTAATCGACATTTATCATTGAATGTTCATCAAAACTCAATTAAACAACAATTGACTACAACTACGACAATCGGTTATCCAAATATCTTAAAACAACATCAATTGAATGGTTCTACAATAACCAATAATATGTGTCATTATACTAAAGATTTAACGCCCAAACAGGTAAAGTGTTTTGTTTTGTTTTTTATTTAGATTATAATGACAATCATTATCGAATATTGTTCAATTCTATTTTGACCCACCATATTAATTTTTTTTTATAAAAGAAAGAGAGAGCTAGATAGGAATAGGAAACAGAGAATGAACAACAAAAAATTAACTCAGGATAAAGCTTAAACAACGCGCGCGCACAATCAGCTAAAATTAACAAAAAAAAAATCGACCGATCGAAAACAAGCTAACTAACCGGTCCTATGGTTGCAATTATTATGTTTGTAATATGGTGTATATACGTGCAATCTAGGCACACAACATCATCAACCCAAACAAAATGCATAACATTTATATTCTGGACAATTTACACCGAAATTAAATTTGATCTTATAAAGAATCAAAAACTTATCGATGGGAGAATATATTGATGCTATAGACATTTCAAAGCATCCTTCGATTTTATTGTTATTCGCAATTAAGTTTGTTTCGGTTGCCTGTAGCAACTACCTTGAAATGACAAACTATAGAATAATTTTTTTTTGTTAAGTGATTAAAAATTAAAATTTTTTCGCATTCGAATTCTCTTTACTCTTTTTCAATTCATTTCAAACATTGGATCGAATCAGATTAAAATAGTCATAATGTTGGCATCGAATTTTTTCTTGGTAATTTTAATGGTCAGTAAAATGGCTATATTCGTGACTTGACCATCATCATCATTGTATGGTTGAACAGTATACGGGAAACATTTTTGTTTCTTCATTTTAAAATGCTAAACGCGCATGTGTAGAAAAAGTTTAAATTGATCATTTCAAGTTTTTAATTTTTATGTGAATGCTTTTTCTAGCTAGGCCTCGAAGTGACCAAAAAATTTTTTTTTTCATTTAAATCATTGTATTGTTTAGGAACGCAGCTGTATATCGGTATACAAAAATTTATTTTTCTTTTTAAATTCATTCAGTTATTTTGTTGCGCGGTTTTTCTTTTGTTAGAAGCATAAGTTTGCATTAACCACCTGCATATATGTCATCGAGGTGACATACACGAAGTCATATAATAAATAGGGAGCGATAACTTACCTCCCTCTCTTTCTCTCAGTAATTGCATGACATCAGAGTATTGTTCATCATGACTATTAATTATTCATTCAACATTGTTGCTGCTCAATATCTACAATCGAAAAATCTTTAACTCCTCATCATTATCATCTTTTTGATTGTATTCTCATGGATTTTTATTTTTTGATAATTGCCATGCATACCATCGATGCGTACATTATTTATACAGCAATCCAGTCAGGTCAGGTTAGGCCTTCATCATAGATAATGAATGAAAGATGATGATCATTCGGAAAATATGCAACAAGTCATTCTATGATTACTTGCGCCGTCTATTGCATCCTTCATTTTTGATGACTATAGGAATAAATTTTCTTTCATTTTTTTCCCGCCAAACGATCGATCCCTGTTATAACATTGAATTGTACGAACATAAACACACACACCATGGCACGGTCCACTAAACTTTGGCCTAACCGGGGGTGTTGTCCTCTTTTCAATCTCCTTTAGTTTCATTTTGTCTTGCTACCAACACAACAATTACCATCACTATTGCTTCGGGGCTTTTTTTATGAATGAAAAATTGTTTCGAATTCAATTTCAATTGCTTACAGTGTTAGAGTTAGAGAGAGGTTCACCAACATTGATGATGATGATGATGATTAACTTGGCCAAAGGTGATATAGTAGTAGTTTGCGAATAGATTGAAGGATCGGCTTTCCTTTCGTTTTTTTCAAATAAAACAGAAAAAACTCAACCGACAAACTTGAATGTGAAGCCAATTTCATTCAAAATTGAATTGAATCATAGTTGTTGCTCTATTTGTTAAATATGTATCCCCCATTGATATGTTGGCATGTAATTTATATCCATATACAAAACATTTATTTGGATGTGTACCACCACCACAGATCAACCACACAATGGATGATTCGTTCGTTCAATGGGATATTTTTTTTGGCGCCAAAAAAAACATGGAAAAAATTGCATTGCTATGCAATGGGGAAGATACCAGGGATAGGCTCGATGGTTCAATGATTGTCCTGTCTTTTTTCTCGGTATTGTTTTTTTGTTTACTTGTGTGATACATTCGATTTATAACGTCCGCCCATTTCACCAATGAATGATGTTAATGTTGTTGTCCAAATAAAATTTCAAGGGGGATATTTTTTACATTTTATTTTTTCGATAGTTTCAGTATTTCGGAAATATAAGTAACAAGCTTAGCCGTGCGTGTGAAAAGATAGAGAGTCTTGTTTAGAGTTCAGTGATCATTAGTTGAGCATCATCATCACTTTTTCAAGATTTTCCCATTGTTTTGCATGACGATTATGAAAGTCGTTTCCTATCATTCTCATCGTGTATGTCATCATTATCTACATGATTATGTGGTTACTATGACATGGAATTTGGCCAATGGGCATTGAAACGACATTCGGATGCCATCATTCTCATCATGCGAATCGATTATTTAATCATTATGATAAACAACTATCAAGCAACCAGTAACCTCATTAATATTATCATTTTTTTAAACATCCAAATCTTTTGTAATACGCAACAGGTCGATCATTCTATGTTATTTCAGTTTAGTTTTTCGCGCCAAAACCAGGAGAAAATCCTTGCTAACATCATTGATTCGATTCTGTTTCGATTCTTTTTAGATATTCTCTGCTTGTTTTTTATTTAAACAATTTTGTAAATTCCATACATAAAATTTTATTTTATTCTTATGGGCAACAATAAATTGCCCTTTCTCTTTTTTGAGATTATTTATCATCAATCATTGATGTGATGTGTGCAACTTGCAACACCGACGACAATATCCAAGCTGCAGTCTATGATTATGTGCTCGCTCTGTATTGAATAATATAAACCATGGATAAAAAGTTTGAGTGAAGGTGGTGGTGCTGTTTCGTTTTGCTCTTTCATCAGTTACTGTTATGTTTCTGTGTAATTTGTTTCGGTTTTTGTCTTATGAATCCTCAATCTAAATTGATATTACTGTTTTTCAAATGTTGGATCACTACTTGCATTTGATTGACAATGCCTCACGTTGTTTTAAAGGTCATTATTCTTATTGTTGGTTGTTAATGTTTACGTGATTTATGATTGTTTTCAATTAAAATTAACCTATTCATCAATTCTGATTATTGTTTTATTATTGTTTGCAGGTAAAAAGAAGATTAGACTGGGATTCACCTCCAACATCAGCATCGCCACCCGAATCATCCAATACCATAAATAGTGTTGGCGTTTTAAGCAATGGTAATCCTGTAGCAACAACTACGGCAATTCCAGTGGCCAAAACAACAATGACAGCAGTAAATGGAAAACCCGTTAGTGTTCGGACGTTTAAATTAACAAATGCAATGAAACAAAGCCTTGTGGCATCCGGCTGTTCTCAAGCGGTTGCCGTTGCTGCTGTAGCTGCTGCTTTTCATACAAATGGTGGTGCCAATCAACAACAATCCCAACATCATTCACCCGATCGATTAATAACGGCAACAGCTGCTAGTTGTGGTTCTGACCCGGGTATCTGTCCCGTTACTTCAGCGATCACACCTGCCGTTGTTACTCCGACAGCTGTACAAATTGTAACTAATATTTCAGAACTATCGCCATCATCGCCAACCATTGCTATTGTGAATTCGAGCCCTACACAACTTGCACAGCGAACAACGAACGGTAGTTTCCAAACAGCTACCGCTTCCAATTCGATGCAACGACATCAGACACAAAACGATATATTCAAAACTCCATTGGCACCTAGCACTCCTTCAACGGCAAATGGTCATTCACAGTCTCCACAAAATTCCGCTCATCGTTTTTATATTGTTAACAATGGGGGTGAGTCTGAAATGAAAACTCATTGTTTAAATATCAAATCAAAAAATTCAACTGCGGTCCGATTGACTCCAATATTGGCAAACACAGTAGTCAAACAACAACAGTCATCAGGGAATCAGCGATCGAACAAACGTGTTCGAACCATCAAAAAGGAATCGAATTTTGAAGATTCTGTCACCGAGAGCAATTCGCCACGTGTGAACTATATCCGTGGACGGCCGATGAATGGAGCGATGAACGGTCCTAATAATGGCAAGTCGAATTCTTTCGAGTCGTCATTGCCATATTCACCATCTCCGGATCTATCATCATCACCTATCATGATGAGCGAAGATGGTGATGATTGCGGATCAAATATCGGAGATTTGTTTATTAACACTTCATCAGGATCCACTTTTGGAGGCAACGGATATTATGGCAATGGTGGTTTGCCAAGTACATCATCTTTATCATCCTCATATCCATATAGTCCATCTTCATCATCATCAAGTGATTTCGCCCCTCATCATCATCAACAACATACAAATACATCCAATTCAACTGGTCGTAAATCTGGTCGTACACGCTATGAAACTTCGTTAGGTCAACTGACCCGTAAATTTATCTCATTATTACAAGAATCGGCAGATGGTTCGATCAATTTGAACGATGCATCCGATGTTCTGCAAGTACAAAAACGTCGAATCTATGATATAACAAATGTGCTTGAAGGTGTTGGCCTATTGCACAAAACATCCAAAAATAATATTCAATGGAGAGGTGGTATTGTCGATTATTTTTCTGGTCGCAATCCATCTGATCTTACTGATCAAACCTCACATTATCGCAATCGTAGGCCACCACCTTTATCATTATTGTTCAATGAAAATAGTAATGAATCTAATAGTGATGGCTACCATAATAATCATAGTGTTTGTTCATCGTCTTCCCAATCCTCATCGATTGATCACAGATTAAGTGAACTTGAAAACGATGAAAATCGTTTAGATCATCTTCTAAGTGTTGCCCGCGATAATCTCAATAGAGTCAAGCTTGATCCTTATCTTTATGCGAGCTATAATGATTTGCGTAAAGTTCCGCAATTCCACGATCAAACTGTGATAGGAATTCGACCTCCTCTCGATACCGAACTTCTTGTTTCTGATCCTTCAGAGGTAATCATCTGAAATTTTATTGATAAATTCTTTTGTTATTAATCCTCTGAACATATTTCTGTTTTTGTTTACATAGAGTTTACAAATTCGGTTGAAAAATTCTCGCGGCCAAATGATAGAAGTCTATCTTTGTCCGCCTCCCAATGATGATGAAACGAATAATGGGGACCCAACACTCGCTAATTATGAGTTCCAATCAACAACTCTTGACGAACAATTGCAGACAGCACCTACGCTAATTAGAAGTTCCTCTTCTTCACCCCCAGTCAACGAAATTATTCCGGTGGATGCCAATCCTGAGGAATTAGTAACTGAAACAGCTACCAACCAAGCCGCATGTCATTCGGATATGCAGAATACCGAATCTGGTTATCATTCATATTATGGAAGTGGTTCAATTCAGACTCCTGTACGAGCATCAATGACCGACACAACTAGAATGGCTACCAATTCAGGTAACGGAAGTATTCATAAAAGCCATCAGTCACAGCACGTAATTCAATCGCCTAATAAGTGTTCTTCAGTATATGATGACAATGATAGCCAGATCATCGTCAAAAGTGAGTTAATCTTCCTTTTAATTGTTATACGATAAAACTTGAAATTTTTTTTTGAAATATTAGGCGAACCATCATCTAGCCATGATAGTTACGCACATGCATTCATCTGTCATGATGATGAATTCGGCCCATTTGGATCTCGCACTTATATGACCCAGACTGAAGACCAAATAACATTAAAGTCTTCCTCATCGTCGCCAATATCTAGGCAGAATGAACACAGTGGTAATAGTTCTGCAACGCCAAATAATCATGATCATAGCTCGAACAATAATAATAATAATAATCAAACTCATCGATCCAGTCATCATCATAGCCATTATCATTCATCATTATCACATTGTCATTCATCACCCATCATGATTCCATTAGAGCCACCGGTAACGAACGATGCCGATGATTATAATTTTACCCTTTGTGACAATGAAGGCATCGCCGAACTATTTGATGATAATGGTTTATCTTTTGACATTTAACACCTTTTAATGCACTATTTTAACAACCGATCAGCGATTTTTTTTCCATCATTTTTAAATTTTATATTTTAAAAAATTTGTCCAAGTATGACTGTACTCGATGAGTAAGAAATGTTCATGTGTTTGTTCGCATATCCAAATGTGTTCATGTTAATGTGATGGATAAATAATGGCCGTTTTCATACATTCGATTACTTTGATGTAACTGATTGGTCACCTGAAAACACTTTTATTTAAAAATAATCATTCATGATAGTGGACAAATTCGTAACAAAAATTGTAATCATGTTAAATGACGAAACAAAACAAAAATGATGTCTCCATTCACATTTTTATCATGTACCTCATATTTACACTCAAATCCCTTCCCATCGTTACTTGTTAGCGGAAAAAAAAGATTCCCAAAAAAATCGAAACAAAACCCTAAACTTAACTCACATTTATTTTCGTTTGGATTTTATAAACAAACAAAACATACAGTTTCTTTCATCAATTCTGTTATCAACGATCAATTAGATTTACCCTTCTAACCAAACTGTTCAATGATTTTAAATCGTCCAAATTCATTCAAAGACCCATTCGATATTATAGCATGTCATGGAAAATTACATATTTTTTGTTGATTTGATAGAATTTTTCTCATTTTTTGAAAAAGTTTATCATTCTATCTTTTTTTTTCTTGGTATGATACACGCTTTCACTTTTGACTGTTTTTTTCTTTTTTTGGTCATTTTATTCAAACATTCAAAACATTTTGGTCATTCACACACATTATGTGTATATATACAAATTGCTACACAAATTCATAACTTATGAACAT
>ERZ500997.107-NODE-107-length-22554-cov-7.545002_pt1 | contig 22554 bp, 18 predicted proteins | sample MGYA00248826_ERZ500997 | MGnify/ENA primary metagenome ERZ500997 (study PRJEB25958, sample SAMN03398524) | human skin metagenome | study: EMG produced TPA metagenomics assembly of the Human Skin Microbiome Metagenome (human skin metagenome) data set.
TTATTGATTTTAATGATGATTTTTTAGAAACAAAAAAAAATCGACCGGATATTGTGGTCATTGTTTTGATTATCCGGAATTTTCTTTATTCAAACAAACAGAAAATTCGTTTAAACATTCATTATTGTTATCATCATCATTAACACCCGAAGATATTTGGACAATAAAAAATTTGTTCTTTTATTTGCCATAAACCATTTTTTCATCATGAAAAGTTGTTGATTTGTAAATTGATTTTTTGTTTGCTTTTCACGCTACTATGATTAGCTAATTGATTTTTCTGTTTGTTTCAATTAAATTAATTCATTAAATGAATGAATCAGGAAAGAAGGAACATTGTTTGAAAACAAATCTTTTCCAGCCAAATGATGAATAAAGGGTGTTTTCAATCAAATAAGATGGATTTAATGCAACAAATAATGATTAATCGAAACGAAAATATTTCTTCTTTCTTTTTTGTCATTTAAACCACCTGTTAAATCTGTCCATTATTTTAGCTGCAGGATGATGATGTTAAAAGTTATTCCAAACAACGAAACAACGAAAGAAAGAAAGATTCATTAGATTGTTTTACCAATCATTAACATCTTAATTTATTTTGTTGTCGACAATTTTTCGACCAACGACAATGTTTGTTGATGTTGATAATGATGATGATGAGGACATTCTATGGTCGAAACAATCTGCCATTTGATGATTTTGTTGTTTCTACTCAAATCAGTCATCATTTCATCATTCATTTCCCTGTGTGCTTTTTCAGGGATGTTTTTGTTTCGATCAGAAAGAAATAAACGTAATAAAAGGAAAAGAAATTACATCACCACTCATCACCAGGGATGTGCACTTGATTAGGTCGGAAACCTTTTCTTTTTGCTTTTGGTTAAGCATCTTGAGCGTTTGGTTTTTTTCTCGAAACAAAAAAAATTATCCAGAAAAAACAACGAAACGACCGAGGTCAACAACATTGAAAGAAACATTTTTTCTGTTTGGAAAACAAAAATCATCAAAGAAAATATGTCCGAATTTGATGAGGATAATATATTAGTTCCTTGGAAAAAATGGCAAAATCTCTCTAATGCTTTCAAAAAATACGATTACAAACAAACAACAAACATCGAAAAATTCAATTCAAATTTTTTTTTGTTTAGCAATACTTTTTTTGGTGGTGTATGATTGTTGTTGTGTGTGGTCGATGTGATGTGATTAAGATGATTTTTTTCTTTTCTTGGAATTCGGCTCTTTACATTCTAAGAAGAATATTCTCATTCTCTATTTTCGGTTGACCTTGTTCAACCTTGTAGAAAATCCGACAGGTGAATGAAAAATCATCACCTTTTTTTTATTTGGTGGTTTTTCGTTTGGAACGAATGCTTTCATTGCATACTTGAGTCAAAGAAATGAATGAATTTAGCTGGTTGAATTTGTGAATTGAAGAAAATTCACTTGTGAAACTAGATCAAACAAAATGATTGATTTTTTTCCTTCTCCTTCTTTTATCATTCACTAAATATATTCGTCCTTCAACCCTGCTTGCCGAATGACCGAATATTGATTTATAATGAAATCTGCAACTTGTTCAATTGACAAGTTGCTTGCAAAGTTAGATATGGAAAAGAAAGAAAGGGAAATGGATCCGGTCGTCTATACAGGTCATACATTTTCTCTCTTTATTCAATGTTTGCTTGGCTTGGTTGTTGTTTGTGTGTGTGTGAAAAAAAGGTAAATCAAGCAGGCAGGTAAGATCATCAACAAACAACAACAACAATAGCCCGAAACCTTAAAAAGTTTAAGAAAAAAGAATTGAGAAATCTCAACACTGTCTCAACATTATTTGTTGGAACATATGATGATTGAGATGAAGAAACAGACTCTGATCCCGATAAATAAAAAATTATTGTTGAGCAGGTGTGTCTGCCTGCTGTATATTTTTATTTCTTGGAGACATTTTCCAAAGCTGGGTCCTTTTTTGCTTTTTTGATATTTTTTGAACAATGAAATTTTTTTCATTGGAAAATCTAAAAATCTAAAGCTAAAGATAGCCAATCGTTTCCTTAGTTTAGCCGAGATCGACCGAACCTTTTTTTCTTTTTTGTTCAACACAATTCACAATTCTTTTTGACATATTTTGAACCTGAACCTGAATTAATTTTTTTTCATTGCAAGAAACGACTTACAGGTTACCGTCGATGATAATCGATAGATTGATTCAATCGACCGACAAATTTTTTGTTTGTTTGTACCATTTGAGACATATTGTCGATCATGATGATCATCCGACCAAATTGGAAAAAGTGGACGAAATTTCCAATATATCTCCTTGTTGTAAGTTTTGTTTGGTCAAAAGTTTCTTTGTGATTTATACAAGAGTTTATCTTTGTCGATGAAAAAAGCAAAGTAGAGAAAAAGTTTCTTTCCGATTTTTTGGTTCCGCCGCTTAGCTTATTTTGGCCAATGACCGAAGCAAACCCACCATACAATCAATATTATGTGGTCTTTTCTTGGTTTTTCGTGTGCACCTTACCTGGAAATCTTAGCTAGTTAGTCAATAAATAACAACAACTGAACTTGTTTCATCCGGTAACATCAAACCAATTGATTATTGGGTCATAATAAACACACAATACAATCAATGACCGCCGGAACTTTGTTTGTTTGGGTCTGCTAGAAAAAAAATCAAACCTAAATGGATAAATGTTCTTCTTTCATCGTTCATTGATGATCATCATTACCATCCACACTGCAATCATCATTCACGAAAAAAGACATATATCGTGATGGATTCTTCCTGTGTCTATAGCATTAGGTTCATTATTGAAGCAACGAAAAAAAAATCGGAAAGAAAAAAACTAACAAGATTTGATTTGACCAAAGACCGTATGGTGATTTTCTCTCACTCAATGACATGACACACCACACACCACTACTGCCAAACTAAACTATATCACTTTATAATCATCATCATCGCTAATTGAGATGATTTTCAACAACATTTTATTTCTTTGATCGATTTTGCCAGTTCTTTTCGGGGAAAATCATGATGATGATGGGAGAAAATTGGCTAAAACAGGAAATGATCAGATTAACTTTAAACTGGTGATGATTTGATGATGATATTTTTTTACCTGCAACGGATTTGGGTTGGTCATATTTGGCAATACTGTTTTAATTTACAACATTTATCCATCAAAAAGAGTGCCTAGATAGATTTTTGCTCTCTTCTCTTTTTTTTTATTTTCATTTTTGTCGTTTGCAGTTTTGTTCCAACCAAAGATCAAGGTCCAGAAAAATATTTAAAATATTTCCACCAAATCACAATGAAAACCGTTTCATTTTCCATAAGATGAATTAACAATGAGAAATTGATGTGGATGCATGTTCGATGATGATGATGGAATTTTTTCAGTTTTGTTTCTTTATCAATGATGTTAATAAGGTGCATACTTTGAATATTTGTCTTATAATAATAAAACTGGGCCATTATTTTCTTTCTCTCCTTGGCGATGGAATGTTATCATCATCATCATGCATACATCGATTCACCCGATTCAATTTCAACATTTGATGACATTCCATCCAGATCATTATTCAAACATCGTAATCTTTTGGTTAAAATAAACCTGTATAATATTATGTTTTAAGTTTTCTTTCTCCTCATCTTTAACAAAAAAATTCAATTGTTATACGATTGCAAATATTTCACTTGAAATAAAATATTCAACAAAAAAAATCAGGTAGCACACATTTCGAGGGAAAGGTTACGTTATGTGTTTTGAACTTTTTTTGTGGAAATTTAAAATTTTTCAACTGAAAAAACAAACAGTGTGTTTGAGAGGTATGTGTGCAGGTTTACATGTGACAGATTTTTTCATTTGAAAATGAACTAAAATGTGACTACTGAGACACACATCTGACATCATTGGAATTTCGTTTTTTTGCGAGGCAAGTGTTTTATGTGAAGGTAGTTTTTTTAAGAAAGAAAAACACAAAAGATTTTTTTTGGTGAAAAGACAATCAAAAATGAGATCAGTGTGAGAGTTTGAAAATCATTTTTAAATTTGTACCCGAACCGAACCCGAAAATGAAAAACACCCAGTAGCACCATGTTTTGAGAATGATATTTTTGTCATTGTGCTTCAAATGGAAATTTTAACGATCAGCAGGAGAGATATTTTCTTTTGTCGTTCAACGACGTCTTATGTCCGATTTTGTTCAGATGAGAAATCGGTAGATAGAAAACAAGCGACAGGTTGCGTGGTGTTTTAATGGTGGTGAATTATTTGTTTCTTACAACCATCATCATCACCATCATGATGACAACCGAGAAAGTAAAAACGACCATTAAAACCGACAAACATTGTCGATTCTTTTTCCAAAGAAAATTTTCTTACATTCAATTGAATCAATGGCAAATAAAAATGACACATCTTAAATTTGAATATTATGGTTAACGATCATCATTAAAAATGGACCCATGAAATGATGAATTTCACACACAAGATTTTTGTCTCTTCGATTTCAAAGTCACCTTCAATCTTCTTCAACAATAATTTCTATTCATAATTGATCGAATTGATCGATTGATGATGATCTTGACTGAAGAAAATGTTTTTGTTCCAAAATATTGTTTATGTACCTGATTGATATTCATATTTTTTCTTTGGTTAGTCAACAATGATGATGATGACCTTTATTCGACTTTAAATGTCACACACTGATTCATTTAGCTGGAGGACGATCAGGTCAGGTCGCACACTATAGACCAAACAAAATAAATAAAAATCCCATACAGATCCCATTCTATCTTTTTGAATGATCAGCAACAACAAAAATAACTAAAACTACTTGACTAACTTTTGTGTGTATGAATAGATAGATATAACCGTCATTCTCATCATCATCATCGTTGTTCGTCACCTTTATATTAATGTTGCCTATGCCAAAACAAAACAGATCTTTTGTTGACATTTTGAAATTTTTTGTTTGATTGAATGCATCTCATCCTTTCGAGCGACAGATCGATCGATGGATGGTTATCCTTTTGTCATTGCCCATTCTTATTCATATTTGGATGATGATGATCATTCATTGTTTGATTTAGGATCAAACAATCGAATGTGGCTTCTTGGCTTTTTCATTAACTCAAAACATCATAACACACAGAGAGAGTGAATGTTAATTTGCATTTAATTTTTTTTGCTTGAAAATTTCATTCATATTTGACTTTCGTTTGAAAAAAGCATCCCCATATGGCTATTTTTGATATGGCAATATTTTCATTCATTGAAGCCTTTCAAGCCCATTTTCCATATGAATTGAATTTTGTCATTTCAGGTATTTTTGTTGAATAATTTTCTCCATGGATCATCATCATCAATCCATTATTAACTTCCCAATCACATCAATAGTGTGTATTGTTATTCTAATCAAAATGGAAATGTGATTGCGAAATTCTGAAACATCTTCCTCCTCGTTGCCTTTATTATGGAAAATAAACAATCCTTTCTATTTTTTGAACAGAGGAAAAATAGATCAATCAATCAATCATTGGGGAAAAACAACAATCATTATTTTCATTTGACATTTATTTGACGTTTATTCATTTGCATCATCTTCGGTTGATGATGATGACTTTAATTTGACCTATGACAAAGATGATGATGAGGATAATCAGGATATTCGATTAAAATCTTTTCGGATTAAATTGCTGATCGATCGGATGTAATCAATTTTCTTCAATTTTCTCATGTTATCCAACAGCAACAAAAAGGAAACGAAAAAACAACAAGTGTTTTCAATATCACCCAAAAAACTGTTCCCTTATGACCTTTGTTCTTATTTTTTCCTTTTCATTCTTTCTTACGTGTAGCATAGCCTAGCCTTTTAATTTTTCAACAACAACAACAGGAAGATCATTTTGTTGTTAGATTTGAAATCACACACAAAAAACAACACACTGGTAAAGTTCCCCAAAATTTATTTCCATTATTCCACAGTAGTCCAGTCAATAAAGTTATTTAAAGAAAAAAACTTTTTTCAAATCGGAACACCAAGACAAAACCTAGCCATATAAGTTTATGGACCATTCATTCATTCACTCATTCTTTCTTTCTTTCTTTCACAGCCTTAGGGTCCAGTCGTAATAGTGATTATCATGATGGTAGTCATTGTCACAATACATCATCATGTTCCAAGACTTATTTGATGTTTGCGAATCAATGAAACCATATGCCAATCGGTGTTGTGAATGTAAAAATTCAAAAGAACCATCCCTGATCCCACCCATCCGATTACATATATATCCGATGTATGAATGTACATCACACACACCTGCGGTCATAAACACACACATATGATGTGTATCTGCATAGCCAACACCAAACACACATTTGTGTAATAAATGGGCAGGCAATAAGGCCATCAAGCAGACACCTCTCTTATGCACATCATTAAGCTATGAGCGAGTGTTACGCTAGCTTTGCGTAGCGTAACGTAGCACTCACATAGCATAAAAGTATAAGTATGTGTGTCTCAAGGGACCAATAAATTCAGCAAACATTTGTACCGTCCATTTCATTCGCAAATCTGACACCGACAACACGAACATTCAACAAGCTGTTGATCTTTCCCTGTTGATCATTCATTTTTTGACCACAAACGATCCATATGACAATTTGAACATTGTTCAAACATCATCCAACAACCAAAATGCCTAAAGCCTTTTTACTTAAGAAAAAATCTTCAACAACAACAATGGTGAATGGACCGATCTATCGATCAATATCACCCAAATTATTTTCACCATCATCTTCATCCGGAATCGGATCCCCGAATTCATTATCATCCACTATGAGTCATACAGAATTATCAATGTCACCCCGAAATGATCAGGAAAATAATCATTTTGATCATCAATCAACAATACAGAAAATTAATAAATATTCATCATCATTGAATGAAAATCAAGGTATGTTCATTTCAACTAACAAATTTGATAATTTTAATTCAATACAATAATTCATTAATCAATCAATCCAATCTTATATTATTTCAGGTCTAGATTTAAGTATCAAGAGTTTATTAAAAGAATCAAATTCATCATCATCATCCTCGTCAACATTCGTATCAAGCTATCCATATCCAGCCAAATTTGCTAAAATTGCCGATTTTTTACGTACAAATTCCAATGAATCATCCAACAACAAACCAAACCATCAGCAACCGGTACCTTTGGTTACAACACCAATCAACAACAATCGAATCACTGAAGCTATCGATTACAGCGTTATTGAAGCGAACAGCAACAAATCATCACCAATAACATCGATAAAACCAATAAATTATTCTTCGAGAATAATGGATGATAAAGAAGAATTATCAGTTACAAATAATCATCATTATCAACGAATGCCACCATACAGTATAAATTGGAGTGAGCATTTTTCAGTTAATCAGATAATCGTATCCCCATCAAATAATAGTCAAAGATCATCATCTGCCGATGATTCTGGTCGGGAAAGTATACATTCAACCGACGATTTTGATTCCAAGATTGACTTGGATGATTCGATGGATTCGAATAATAAAATGATGAATAGTGGAAAAAAATCCTCATCCACTGCTGATCGTTATCATTGTCCTGATTGTCAAAAAAGTTATTCAACACAAAGTGGATTGGCTAAACATCAAGAATTTCTTTGCCAAAGTCAGGTGAAAAAATCATTTAGCTGCAAACATTGTGAAAAAGTTTATGTATCATTGGGTGCATTGAAAATGCATATCCGTACGCATACCTTGCCATGTAAATGTAAACTTTGTGGTAAAGCATTTTCACGTCCATGGTTATTGCAAGGTAAACTATTTTTTGAATTAAAATTATCTGAATTTCACCAAACTAACTGAAAATTCATTTTGATTTTCTTTGAATAGGTCATATTCGTACTCATACCGGAGAGAAGCCATTTGCATGTCAATTCTGTAATCGTGCATTTGCTGATCGTTCGAATTTACGTGCCCATTTGCAAACACATTCAGTGGTGAAAAAATACCATTGTAAATCATGTTCGCGTACATTTTCACGTATGTCATTGTTATTAAAACATGAAGATAATGGTTGTAATGGATCATTGCATCGATCATTATCAACAAATCCATCATCCACAATGGTTCCCATTCAAGTTTGATTCAATAATCAATTATAAAATCATTTTCGCTAGTCTCTTTTTTCTCAATCACATCACTATCATTGAATAATTGTAAATAATAATTACCTATTAACCTGTTGCACCATTTACTTTTTATTCATATAACGTTATCATTTTGATTTACAAAACAATGGATGAGTACCCTTGACCAAGTCTAAACCAAACAAATAAACAAAAATTTTGTTTCGTTTTTTACATAACAAATTAATTATTTAGTCAAATTTTACATTTCATTTGCATCACGCATACTTTTTATCACACTTTATTTCATTCATTTGATGGAATTTATTTTTGTTCACTTTAATTTGAATATCGTGAAATCACTTATGTGCCATAATTAATAAATGTTTTTTGTTTCACTGAAATATTTTTGGGTTTATTTTATTTGAGTCAGTAAAAGTATCCAAGGTCTTTTTGTTACTATGATTGGGACCATAATATTCATAATATCGATATCTGCACAAACAAACAAGCACCTGTACAGTAGTCGTTTAAGGTCACGATCATCATTAGCCAAGGTCCAAGGTCTTAATAATTATCATTTTTGGCTCGATTCACTCAACTGTGTGTATTGGCATCCAAAATCGATAACGTGGTGACACATTCATTTAGGATGTGAATATCGAAAAAATCAAATCTCAAATTAATTTTCGTTTTGTTTCGAATAATAATAATAAAAATGGAAAGTTTTTTTCATTAACGAAAAATAAAACTGAAAAAATGAATGAAAATGAACTATGGTGGTGATTTTTTTTGTGTTTGGTGTGCACCTGTCGACGACGACGACCAACCAACCACCACACCAAAAACAAAAAACAAAATTTGGAAAAAAGGAACAGATGGCCCTTAAAAATATATCTGGCTAGCCCTGACCACCTTGTTGTTTGATTGTGTCGAAGAAGAAGAAGCGAGCGAGAGCGAAAGAAAGCCGGACATGTTCTTTCGTCCGAGACCTTGTGGTATGTTTGCTGCATAAGCGACAAAAGAAAAAAAACCAGAAATAAACTTGTTGAATTGCCTTTAGGCCAAAGTCCACCAAAAACACAAGGCACCAACAGCAAAAATTCAACAAGTTTATTTCGAAATACCGTAATCACTTACCAAGCAAAAAAAAATCACAATGGTTTCTCGAATCAACAACCGAAATATATTCTGACTGAATGAATTACAAGCAAAAAAATTGAACAAATTTTTTTTGTTGCCACCGACACACTTCAATTTATCACACATTTCAATTTTTGGAAAGAAAAAACTTGGAAAATTTTTCAATAATGACATGATTTATTTGGTGGATTATGATTATTTAGTGTGATAATTACGCCATATCAAAATCAAGCCAATACACAAATCATCATCATTCGGCATTATTCGGTCAGTGTAACAGTTTATTTCCAAATATTCAGAAACGATAATACCCGAAACGAAATTCGCTGTTAATTCGGTTATTCGATCCGTTTACAAAAAACTTTTGTGTGAATTTTTCGGTGAAAAACAAAATTATTTATTATTTTGAAAAACCAAACAACAACAATAATAAAAGTGGTTTTGAAAAACTCATTTTGAATAACCGAATTGAGTGCAGAAGCAAGCAAAGAAAAATCTTGTCACATTTTTTTTTTGAATGATTATTATGATGATGATTATTTTGGGATAATAATGAAAAAAAACATGTTGTTATTGTCAAATTTTCAAAATGTTCAATGGCAAAATCTTCAAAAAAAATGTTTAAACGTTTTTCTTTTCGGTTATTAATCAAATTATTGTCACCGGGTGTATGAGGGGCAGATCGAGGGGGAACCAAATGAGATAAAGAATGAAAAATCAAATAAACATTCGAAATTGTTGTTTGTGCCGGTGTGAATCTTGATATTGATTTTTTTCGGTGCTGCACAAACACCAATAAGTATGTGTTGTTAACATACTAACACAACAAAAGATGAAGCAAAATTGATAATTACTCAAAAACCTAATCAGGCAATGAAATTGTGCAAAAAAGTAAAGCATTTTTCGCTTTGCATAATAATCGATGGATGGATTTTTCAATTGATTTTTTTCTTTTTGCTGAATTTGAAAAAAATAGTTCATCCGTGTATGCATGTATGTCCAGTGTGGTTGCTTGGTTTGTTTGGTTTCGAAATAGACCCAGAGACATTGATCGATCGATCAAGTGTTACCTGGATTGGGATAAATTGGGTGACGAAAAAAAATCGAGCAAAAAAACTCTCATCGATCGATTTTTAAAAAATTCATTTTGGCCAATGAATAAATCGGAAGTTTGTTTTGCACGCACACACACTTTTTCCTATTCACATTCATCGCATTTACCCGATTTTTTGCATTTTTCCAACGAAAATCAAAATCAAATCAAATAATCACACATTTTCTTTGTGTCGCAAAAATCGATGCATCAATTGACACAGAAACATACAATTTGTTCGATTAATTTGATTTTTCTTTGGTTCGTTTTTTTGGATGGCTGATTTTTGCAACACACTGGTGCTTGTTGCTCAAATTTTTTTGGAAAAATTGCACTCAAAAGCAACAAAACAACAATGAATAATTTAAACGAATCAAGCCTTCGAATTTGTTTGTTAAATTTGATTTCAATTTAATTTTAATAATAATATAAATTTTCACTGGAAAAATTTCTCCAAAAAAAACACCATAATTTTTCATTACATTTGATTCGAACAAAACGGAAAAATGATTATAAATATATTCACATAATATTAAATTACATCATTTGTTTTGTTTGATTTCTTGGCAGTGAAATCAAAGACATTCGAAGAAAAACATGATGACTAAATTACCGGTGTTCATATGAGATGCATTACACACCAAGGCCAATATCATTAATGTCAATTTCATATTATTTTTTTGTTGCAAATGATGATGATGTAAAAAAATTTGGTTTTTTTTGAAAAAAATATTTTAAACATCTTGTCTAATTGTGTGTGTGATGTAGGTATTTATCGTAAATAACATTTTTCGGTTTGAAAGAAATCCAATTCGGAAAAAGGAATAATATCTATTGGAATGATGTTTCAAGTATTTTATTAAACTCTTTTTCAACATAAGATGTTTTTGTTGGCTTGAATATCCAGCAGATTGTCGATTGCGACTTGTTGATTTGAACATTTTCTTATCAATAATTTTTCACAATATTTTCAATATGAAATATGTTTTGACCTTTAATGTCATTGAAAACATGTTTTTATAAAAATCTCTAATACAAACAACAAACAAACAAAACACGCAGATGATGATGATGCTTAGATAAACTTTGCAGCGAAAAAATATTCATTTTTCAAAATCTCGACCAAAAAGGGTATAGAAAGGGTCAACGATGTACAACAAGAAAAATTGATTATTGATTAATGATAGGCTTTTAATCATTATTATGCGATATTTCGAAAAATGCAAATTTTACATTTTTTCAAGGCGTGTTGTGTTGTGTTATTTTTAAATAATTTTTACAAATCGGGTAATTTATCATCACTTATTTGAAGGTCATCACCATGTTCCAGCGAAAACGATCCAGCATATACCCTTTACACCCTACGGGTGATTCAAATTTTTTGTTGAAAAATGAATAATTTTCCCATTCGCGATCGAAAATGATGTTTCGATTTCATTCGATAATAATCATAATGGTAATAATAACAATAATAATGATTCATTTATCATCAAATACCTGAACCAAATCTTATTTCTTTTATGAACGTGTTAGTGTTAGTGTTAGTGAGTGTAGAGTGAAGTGAAAATGTTAAAATTCAATTCATATTTAAATGAGATTTTCTCCATGTGTTTGTTAATGGAAAGATTTGTCAAGTCGAAAATGGTGTTATAATAAGTTTATAATGAAAATTAGTTTGAAATGAGTAAATAACAAATTATTTTGCTTGTATCATTACATAATAATAATAATAATTGATGATGATGATTTTGATTTTTCTTTATTATTTTTTGAATCTGAAAAAATTCAATGATGACTATTCAAATATAAAGAGCACAATGAATGAAAAGAAGTGAAGAAAAATCATAAATGACTTTTTCTATTATGATTTGCATGAACACAACACTTTTGCTTGTTTGTTCAAAGCTGCAAAGATCGATGAATCCCGATCGATCGATTGAACCCGAAAATTTTTCAACAAAATGAAAACCTTTCGTTCTTTATGCCATATTCGGATGTTTGCACACACAAGTTTTGTTCATTGAAAAGATTTAACCTTTAAAATTTGACCTTTATTTTTCATTTGACACAGAGAAAAGAATGAAATAATCATTTGTTTGTTTGTTCGAAACCGTTTCAAATATAGTCCACACAAAACACACTTAGTAAATTGATGATCATCATCAATTCAGTTAGTGATGGTGGTGTTCCAGTTAACTTTGTCTTTCCCTGTCCGTTTTTTCAGTTTTCAGCTAAAAATCATCTTGACTTTTTTGTTTATCTAAAAAAGTTTACTTTAAACATCAATCGAAATGGATATTGTCTGATGAAGATTTGAATATTTACTTTTGTTTTTGGAATGTTTGATTTAGCATCAATCGATGAGGACGATGTGATTGAAAAAATCCAAAAATCAAATCTTTTCGAATGGGAAACAAAATCTCCGGTCGGATCGATTTATCCATCCCATTTGCCATGCAAAAGATGAAAATCAAAAAAAAGTTTCCCATATTGTCACAAGAGACAAACTCAAATTCAAAGAAAAAAAGAAAAAGAAGAAAAGATAATTCATTAATTTCATGCGTCAAATCATCTTTTATTATGTAGTCTTTTTACTGCTGCCAATTGTTTGGTATGTTCATCACAAAAAACAAATTCGGGTAGCAAAGAAACCAAAATGGCTATTAACAAAGCAAGTTCCCAAGATGAAATGTCTTTTCTGTTCATTTTATCGATCTAAAATAGATGAATAGAGAGGAATGTCTTGTGTAACAAATAACAAACAACCGCATTACAATAGATTTTACCTTGGAAAAAATCTTGTTGGTCAAACTGATAACGACGATGATCAAATGATGATAATCACTGACAACAAAAAAGTTAATGGAACATAGTCAATGAAAGAAGCATAAAAAACATTAATTTCATTTGCTTAGTTGGTTGCAATATAATATAATTATGGCAGCAGCACATAAATTGTGTTTGTGTGTGACCAATATGGTCATTATCTTTAGGATCTTTGACACATCATTTAGGAATGAATAAATAAATCCAAGTGTAAATGATGGGCGAGTAATCCCATTTCGATACAATGTGAATGTTTTTTTAATGTGATTTATTTACTATATGGAAAGCAATCATCATTTTAGTTAATGATGTGATAGTCATTGGGTGAAATGATCATCATGGTCCGAATGCAGAAAATAGATCTTTGTTTTGGCGCATCATCATCATAACATTACCATTATTTACATGAAAACATTCATTCAACCAATATCAAAAACAACAAACGGGAAATCATAAATCGCATTCGCAATACCTGAACTCATTATATCATTGTTATTTGTTGTTATTTCGGTCAAAAATATTTTTGTTCTCCAAAACAAAACAGATTTGCCAAGTTTTGTTCCTTTCATGAACCACACAACGGTTTCTGTTATATAATTAGTCGAAACAAATCAGATTTTGTCACCAGAAAACGATAGAAGATTGAAATCCAAGATAGCAAGGTGAGATTTGTCACAAGACATCAGAGAAAGTAGATTACCTGATGATGATGATGACCTGACGTGTGTTCCACCATCGGGAATTAGGTAAATTTTCTTTATTTGATTTGATTTCTGGATCATCAATCTGATTAACAATCTATTTTTCCTTTTTGATTATTTTTTCCACTAAATGGACATCTGTTTTGTTTTGTTTGAAAGTTCATCGAAAAATTTCATCAAAATTGCTTGGTTGTTAGACAGCTAATCAGAAAACAAAACATTATTGATTGAAAATATGGTTTTAAGATCGATATCTTTTTGCAATTGAAAAAATGAATTGGTGATGCTATTTGTTGTGGGCGAAAATCAATCCAATCGATCGATCCAGATCTCATAAGTCTTTTCATTTTGGTTGTGTTTGTTGACTTGATCTTGAATTTTGAAAATTTGTTTTGTTTTCATCTTACAGACCAAATACTGATTTTTTTGTGTGGTATTAAATCAAGATTAATCTTTTTTTTGCTTAAAAATTCAGGTCAAAGGTCGTGCTACCGATCAAACAAATATTACTTTAAGCTTTTGGTTGATAATACATTACCCGACGACGACGACGACAACGACCATCAAGCAGCCTAATCGATTGAATAGGAAAAACAACAACAACAGGGAAAAAAATATTGACAATTTTTATTAGAAAAAAAATTGAAATTTTTTTGTTGAATTTCAATTTGACAATATTGACATTTGACATGATGATTGAGGCTTGTGTTTGTTTGTTTGTCGTTGTTGAGGTTGTGCAACTAACAACAAAAAAAATTGCAATTTGTTTTCAAATCCAAAGATTTTCTTATTCAGCCTGACCTTTAAAAGACCATTTCTCCACAAAAAGTAATAACCCCCTCGTTTCGAAAAAAGGGATGAATTTCAAGGAAATCTCTTCCAAACAAAAATATAAAGATGTTTATTTGGTTATTTGGTTATTTTGCTGCTGCTGCATGTCATATTTATTATGGGTGAATTTATTATTATGATTATAACCGATTGGTTATTTGTTATGAAAAAAATTGAAATGTTACTTCAAATAGGACAAATAAACCGAAATCGTAATAATAATTGTTCTCTGAATTCGAGGAAGACGATGGATGATGAACAGGGAAAAATGAAAAAACATTGGAAATGAGATGATGTCCAATTCGAATGCAATAAATATTCGAGCAACAAAACTTTGGGGAAATGAAAAACAAAATAAAGAAAAATAATGGAATGAACAATCAATTTTTGTTGTAAAGATTTGTTGTTGTTACCTTTATGCGAATAATAATAATATTTTTTATTTGTTGCAAAACCTGATCGGATTTTTGAATCATTGTTATAGATATTAATATTTTTGTGTGTTTTCCCCAACAATCCACTTGTATTGATACTTAAAAAATCATATTAACAGAAAACAAACCAGAAAAAAAGATAATGATAATCGTTTTGGGCCATAAAATTTGTTCGGGAAGAAGAAAGAAGAAAAAAGGTAATCATTTTCGATCGATTGTAATTATTATTAGTGATCGATGTGATTTTGTTCTGCTGTTGTTGCTTTCTTTTTACCATTCAGAAATAAGAAAACGGAAATGATGGGGATCGATTTGGTTTGTTGGTTAGGATTTATTTATTAATTTATTTTATTTATGAATTCAACAACAGAAGAAAATGAAGATAACCTTTAAGGTCGTAAAAATATATTATTTCTTCTTCCTCGATTCATTGATGATGACATTTTTTTTTCTCTCTCCCCATTAGATATTGAAAAAAATTGATAAACGATAATTCAAATTACATATCACACAATGGCTTTCACACTGGAAATATATTCGAAAAACAACACAGATGCTATTCAGCGATGCAAATGGACAATAAATAAATTCGTTGCTTTGATTTGATGGGTGATATGTTGATCGGTGACGACCATAATAATAAATGTCCATTATTTTTTTCATTTTTATTTTTTTCTTTTGGAAAAAAATATTTCGCTTAGGTAAAAGAATGAAATCAATGAATGGAATGAATGGATTCAGCCAATTTAGAAAAAAATGTGTTTCACTGTAGCACGTGTAGAAAAAAAAACTCTATTTTTTTCGAAAAAAATTTCAGGGTTCACATTGGCCAATCAATAACTAAATACCGGCGACATTCGATTAACAAAAACGATTTTTTTCAATTTCTTCAGATTGAATGAAAAAAAATTGATAAAAAAACTCGAAAAAAAAGTTTTGTCAATCGATTAAGTATGAAATAGATTTGATCCGATCGAAAGAAAGAAAGAGTTGAATTAAGCAAACGAAAAAAAAAATTCAATTTTGATGTAAAAAAAAATTTCAAATTCAAACAGTCAAGCATCTCTTTGCCAGCTATATGTTATTCATTAATAATAATTTATGTCAATTGATGTTGAAAATGAGCTTATAGTCATTCATTTTGTTTCTGTTTCATTTCAAGTTTTTTTTGCTTGCAAATGATTCATTTATCCATTCAACCAACGGTATTTGATATCATCGATGAATGAATGAACCGATGTGTTCGAACTGCTGAAAATTGGTTGGGTGAGAACCGAAATGATGCAAAAAAAATGAAAATGCAAAAAATCTTTTACAACCACCAAGTTAATCGATCGAAATCGGATCGAAAGCCGAGCAGGTTCATTTTTTCTACATACCCAAAAGGTACAGACAACCAGAAACAAATCAAACAAGAAAGGGTTACAAACATATATTGAAAAGAAAAGAAATGAAAAAAATATAATTTGATTGATTTGAATTTGGATTCGGTTGTCACTGAATGCAATGATGATGGTGGTGGAAAAAAACTGAACCTGTTTTTTTTATGTACACCAAAAGCGAATTGATTGGTTGAGAAAAAAATGTCCGAAAGGAAACTATTATGATTATTATGAGATGACAGATGTAACCGGAGAATGTGTCATTGTCGATCAACAATTATACAATTCATTAGAGATGCATGCATGTTTCAAGAGCAAGAGCCAAACAAAATTCGGCTTGATCGGTTATATTCAATATTGAATGAGAAATTTTTTCGGCAAAAAGTTTTCCAGAAACATTATGATAAAAGTTTTGGCAAACAAATTACCAAAAAGATTAATTGATTGGTGTTGTTTTTTCTTACCGGAAAAAAATTTACCGGAAATTTTTTGAAAAGAAACAAAAAATATGAAACAAAAGTGGAAAATAATGATAGTACAAACAAATAATTTGATAAATGAATGTATGCAAAAACAACAACAAAATCAATTGTTATTTATGGTATGATGATGATGTGACTTACGATCCTCACTTCCTTGATCCAATGGGATTTTAATTTGTTTTTTGTTTTTCCCGAAAAAATGATAACACAACAAATAATGCCACAGGTATGCGCAATTGGTTGGTTGGTTGATGTATGTAATTAGAGTTACCCAAAGGATTTGGGCAAAACAACAACAACGAAATGATATATCCATAAGCATTTGATTCAATTTTATCTGCATGTCATGGACCGTCAACCAGGATAGTTGCTGCATAATGATTTTAAATGGATCCATTCAACTTTTTCCTCTTCTTCTCTCTTCGGTTTCTCGCTTTTTCCCCTTCTTCTTATACTATCTATTTATATCTCTCTTTTCTTAACTGGATGATCATCATTTCAAATGAAAAAGATTATTGCTCTATATGGCAAATGAATATATGGTGTGAGTGTTAATTATTCCAATCATATCAACCATTATCCAACGAAAACGACAAAAAACAACAATTATCATCTCTTTCCCCCTCCAACAACATTTGGAGAATAATATATGATGATGGTAACAATTTTCCACTATAAAAACACCGTTTCTCAACACTCAATCATTTCATTTGTTTGGTTGATGAATTTCATCCATTTTTGTGCTAGTTTTTTTGTGTTATTTGTTTTTTGAATACAAATCAACAATAACCTCAGAATCAACAAAAGAAAAACAATGTTCAAATATAATAATGGAATGTCCATCATGTTTGGTGGTGTTTGCATGATATACATCATATTATCCGTCATGATTTTTCAAATGATCGAAGCCGGCGATAAAAAAGGTGGCGATCTTTTTATAATTGGCGGTAAATCTGGTTGTGGTCCAGCATTATTATATAAATCCAACGGCAAAAAAGGTGGTAAAAAAGGTGGCGGAGAAATGATTATTATCAACAATTGTGAAGGACATAGCGAACCATCCTATAGTTATGTACCATATCCAATGTATCATGGTGGTGGTGGAGGCGGTGGATATTCTCACGGTGGCGGTGGTGGATATTATCGACGAAGACGTTCAATTCAAAAATAATCATCATAATCATCATCTTCATTAATTAATTCTTTGCAAAAATCATCAACCAATTCATCATCTCTAAATGTGTTCTCGCAAATATTAATTTTCATCCAAAATTTCACAAAATTTTTTCATCATTATTTGTTTTGAACTCCATCATTCATAAATTACGTTACACAATACTCACTCACTCCACAAACACTTCCTTCATCACTTCATAATGGATAAATTTTTTTGATATTCATTTTTTTGATTCTTCTTTTCTTCGATTGACATGGAAATTTTAATAAAAAATAAAAATTTAAAAAAAACAAAACACCCTTTCATATAACTTTTTATTGAAAAAAAATTTTATTTTGATCGATTACTATGATGACATTTTATTGGTTTGGTTCGGGTGATTTTTTTCAAGGTTTGTGTTGTATAGGGTAATTTAAATAACTCATTGATGATGAGAAAGAAAATTCAGTTTAATTTTGGTTCAGATAATTTCCACATGAATTAGATGATGTAATGTAATTTGATTGAATATCTTTTCCGCGGAGAAGCAAAGAAATAAAATCTTGCATCTTCTGACAGATGCACGGAACACTACCGTTGATCATTCGTTGTTGGGTTAGATCTTTTTTCTTTTGGCTGGCCAAATCATCATCAGCATCGATTGTTTCTTTTTTATCTATAAGACAGTGAAAGACCTGAATAGGAAAAAATAAACAAAACAAAAAGAAGATGAGATCGATCAAATTGTCTTCACAAGTCGACTAGATCGACACATATGGTCATATGGATAGAAAAAAAGGATACACACATGTCAAATGAGAGAGAGAAAAGGTTACAATTTTTTTCTTCATTCATTCATTTTGATTATGTGTTTTTCAAGGGATGCCAGGCCCTTTTCGTACCGGACGAAAAAAACAATCGATCTTTGTCGTACATGATCAAAGGGTTTGTTTTTTTCATCTTCGTTTTTTTCTTCGCCTAAAAAAATGAATGTCACATTCACCATGTCGTCACTGGTAGCATCATCAAAATTATTCGGTTGAAAACTACTGTTGCATGCAATTATTGATCAACTTTGACACTAATTTACTATGAGTTGTCACTTTGAATTTCTGCAAAAAAATAGACCTCCGAAGCATTGACATTGATGGACGAGATGAGCATTGATTATGATGAATTGAACTGGTATTCTTTCTTTGAACGCCATCCGAATAGATCATTAAAACATGCATTTTTTTGATATAAAAGAAAAAAAATTTCCATTTTCTCGTTGTCATCATCATAATGAAACAGAACAAAAGGATGTGAAACGGGATGTGAATTTTATAAAAAAAAGAGTGAAAACAAAATGTAAACTCATTCAATTCAATGTTTTTAATGACAAACTTTTACTTTCAATTTTTTATTATTTTTGGTGAATTGAACAAAACGAAAAAAATCCTATTGAGATAAAGAAATTTGGATTATGAATTTTTGAAATTAAACAAAAAAAAATTGATTTATAAAGGAGGATATGCATGTTGTTTTTTGAAAAATCGACAGTATCGTATTTCGAACATTATGGTGTTCAACGTCGATATCCGCCGCCATGATCCTCATGGTCTGCATGTCCCATACCATGACCATAACCCCCGTAACCCCCGTAGCCAATACTGTATGGAATAGGTATATAATGTGTTTCATCATGATGTCTACAATCACCGCCAATAATCAATATATCGCCTTTTTTTCGATGACCAGTTTTGAGAAAAACATGTCCACAGCCACCACCACCGTAGCCACCATTGCCCCCTTTTAATATTAATATATCACCACCTTTACGGGTTGATTCGACGAGGTTGAATAGTGTTGTCCAACAACAAAAACACCAAATTAATAATTTGATAATCTCTCTCATTATTGGTGATTCACAAATGACAACAAACAGAATTACAAACAAACACTGTATTTATAAAAATCTAGACACACACTGTTTGCACATTGAATGACTTGGTTTGATCATCAATCGATCCGATTAGAATTGGAAATGAATCAATCGCAGCAAGCTTCAACCATAATTTATAGCGAAATTAGCGAAGAGAAAATCAATAAAATTGAATCTTTCAATCTGAATTCATGCTTGACAAATTTTGTTTCATTCATCTTTTTTGTATCATCTGAAAATTCAAGTCCTCGTACTGAATGGCGCCTATTCTTGTTTGATTGTAAAATTTTGGATCATTTCCTGGAAATGATTCTGAAACACTGATACTGTTCATTGTGCCATCATCTACCAACCAGGATATTATGTTTTTGAAAATTTCAATTTTTACTTTTTTATTTAAAATTTTGTTTTTCAAAGATAAAAGGTTTATGGTTGATAGTGTGCACAAATGATAATTGATTTTGTTTTCCATGATTCACAATAGTTGTGTGTCAAATATATCTATCTCTCCCGTTTGTAATTTTGTTGTTGTTGCTTTCTATCAGTCAAAGTTGGAACGATTTGTCGGTTGATCTCAAAAAAACTCTTTCGTGGAAAAGATATGGTTGATGAAACCATATCATTGATCGTTTTGGTTGTCGACAATTGTCTCTGATAGTAATTTGTCGTCGTTGATTTCCACTTCATTATCATCACCACCATCGTCAGCTTTGTGACTGTTTAGCATAGTGATATTATGATCATTGTCAACTGGTTCCTCTTCATTACATACTCGTTTATGAACAGGCCAATGCAATCGTTGACAACGCTCATCACAGTATGTAGCTTTTTTACATCGGGAGCATCGTTTGTTTGGATTAAATTCTGAACATGTGAAGCATGTATCATTTTCCTCGATACCGATTGCTTTGCCCAATATTGTTTGACTTAGAACGGACAATGCACTTGGCTCTTCGCCGATTTCGATTGTTGACAATGTTCGGACTAGTTGTTGAAACAATGCATTCTCCTGATATGTATACGAACGAATAGCCTGTCGCAATAATCGTTCCATATTTTCGGGGAAATTTTTGGCGTTTGGTTTCAACCAAAATTTGATAATATTATGAAATACTTTACGAATGGCTGTCGAATCCAATTCGGTTTCTGTTGAGGATTTAGCTTTTTGGAGAGCATTATTCAATAGATTGAATATGAAATTCAAATAATGAATTTTCAATGATAACATTTCGTTTGGCTCATTCGAACGGAATAATTTCTCACAAATATGATCCATGACAATATCGATCTTTTTCACTTCTTCAAATATCGATAGATTTGATTCGAAAAAATAGGCAATACGTACAGGGTTGACAGCAACCAAACAAACCAATGAATGCATTGTCGGTATAAATCGTATCGGCAGTCTTGGTTCTTTTTCCTGGCCATTCAAACGGCTGTAATATTCAATGAATTCCCGGGAAATATAATTATTGATAACCGCTACCGATTGATGTTGACCAACAAATGCAGCCATCTGTGATGCATTGCGACCGACACTATTTTTTTGTTCAATATTTGCGCCATTTTCCAACAATAATTGTATTATTGTTCTATGACCACCAAGTGCAGCAAACATCAAACAAGTATAACGATGTTCATGGTCATTTTGATTGACATTGGCACCACGCTCAATCAGGTATTTTGCAATCTCCAAATTGCCTTTGAAACACGCATGCTGTAATGGACTCATGCCATTTTCATCTTGACAATTAATATTGATTGGTGCTGATTCACTATCATCCACAACATTCAAAATGTTGACCACTTTATCCAATGAATTTGATTGAACAGCTTCAATTAATCGGGATTCATTTTCCGACAGTGTCGGCCGTGGCGTTGGTGAAGATGATGACAATTTTGCCATAATTTTGATTTTGGATTTTAATGAAATTAAAACCAGCAGTAAATGAATATAAAACCACTAAACTCTTTTGTCAAAAGTTTTGTTGGCCATTTCAGTTCAGCTGAGGAACGAAATATTATTTGATGCACAAGCGCAGATCGATCGACCATTGCATTAATGTTTTTGTTGACATGTCATGGATGATGATGATCAATTAATTTGAAAAAACAATCGCATAGAAACCGATCAAAATGATCGACAGACAACAGGAACAAACAAAAGCAATTTGTAAAAGAAAAAACAATCAATTTTCATCGTCATTGCGAATATCGACCCAAATCCAAAAAGATTTTCAACAAAAAAAAACAAATTAATTTTCGAGCAAAATTTTTTTATTATAAACAACAAAAATAATGCGCAGATCGAATGACCATAACGAAAAAATAAAAACACGAAAGATTCGATTTGATTTGAAAATAGTATGAATGAATAATAATGAATAATCAGTTTGTTAATAATCGATATTTTGTAATAT
>ERZ500997.108-NODE-108-length-22405-cov-7.837942_pt1 | contig 22405 bp, 25 predicted proteins | sample MGYA00248826_ERZ500997 | MGnify/ENA primary metagenome ERZ500997 (study PRJEB25958, sample SAMN03398524) | human skin metagenome | study: EMG produced TPA metagenomics assembly of the Human Skin Microbiome Metagenome (human skin metagenome) data set.
ATGAATCACAGGCATAGTCATAGTCATCAACCTAACCTCACTCAACTATGAATCAGAGGCATAGTCATGGTCATCAACCTAACCTCACTCAACTATGGATGATAGTTGTATATGACATTGGCAATTTGTTCATTTTTTTATCAAATAAAATATATCCATCAAATGGAATGAAAGAGAAGCGATCATGTTTGTTGAAAAATAATTAAATAATGGCCAATCATATATTTTCAAAATGTTAGTTTCGATTTAATTGTATCTATTTTTACAATTGCAACTAGCAAAAGAACTCTTTTCTCTTCCCTTCTCTTCCATTCGGAATAATAATCCGTCAATTCGATTCAACCACCAAATGCAATGACAACATTTGTCGTTTATTAATTTTTGATTCAACATTTTCAATTTCATAAATGGATGTTCTTCGCTCCTCGATGGTCACATAATGATTACATAATGACAGTTGTTTCTTTTGGGCTATAAAAAGAAAGAGAACAACATTTTGTAACCCGAAATTGGGTGATGGGCAGAAAATAATAATAATCAAATTTCCTTTCAAATGTTGATCAACGGTCCACAAAGCCGAGAACCAAGAGCAGAAATAGTTTCGAATTTCATTGAGCGAAAGAGGGTGATACGTGCTAGTTATATTGAATCAAGTTTTTTTCTTTCCAAAAACACAGACATGTTTTCCATTTATCTATCTGATGTGTGTGTGACATGTTGCTGAATGGCATACCTTGAATCATCATCATAATAAGCTTATATCGATAAAAAACACCGCAAAATCAAATGATAGTGGTGATGATGATGATGATGACAAGCCAGATGTGTCAAATCTAACATGAAACGAATAATAATAAAAAAAGAATGTCAAATTTGGTGATAACCAAACAAAGCAGAAAACAAATTCTGTGTGTGTGTGACATCTTGGCCATGTTTTAGTTTGTTGGAAACTCTGAAATCCAATTTTTGACGCTTGTCTAATGTGAATGAATTGATCGCAGGGTTTTGTCAATAAAGTTGTCATTTATTATCAATGATCTAGAAAGTGAAAGTGAAAGTGTTTGGCAATATGGCCACCATCATCATCATCAAATAATAATAAATTAATGATGGCCATTTGTAAATTGACATTTGCATATGGCTGGTGTTAATATGACGCCCGAACATTCTTATTATCGATGATGATGATGAAAAGCCTATTAGCACTCTACCATTCACCATCCACGCAGATCGATTCGGGTTTAATTAGGAAAATGCTGCTCTGATCGGTGATGGCGCCCGAAAATTCACACTATACTTTTATCGAAATCAGCTTTTTTCATTTTCATTCACTAAGCCGGATTCATTGGAAAAAGCAGCACACAGCTTTAGTCCGAACTTTTCTCTTACTGTTTCACTTAAGGCAAACATATTTTATTATATTCTTCTTAGACCAGAAGGCCTTAAGGCCTTGCACAAATATTTAATACGGAGTGAGAATCATTAATTAGGTGCAAAGACTGAACTGAACACAGCATAAATAAATTTCATTAAAAGAAAAAAGTGTCAAAAGTCTTTGTTAATTTCTCATTCATTCGATTCTTTCGATCGCGATCATGATTTTGCCTAGGATTCTTTGGCAGACCTTTTATTCAAGGGAAAAGTTTTTGCAATGTGTGATGCAGGAATGCACAGGAATGTCATTCGTGTGATGAACATGAACTTTTTTTTTTGTTTTCACGTTTCACTCACTCTCTCTTGCGAACGATTTAAGAATTTTAAAAAAAACCCGAATTTTGTTTGAACGTTCATTCCACGAATTGATGACATATGGAATTTTTTTCGCTGTTTATTTGCTCGATTCCAATGAACAACCTTACTACAGGCGTTCGGATGATTTAGCAATGAATTTTCCATTTTTTTCTTCAAATTCGGGAAAACTGAAACTGTCCAACGACCAAACTGAGTTAGTGAACAAAAATCTAATATAGATTACATATGGACCCCGTCATCAGTGTGTAAACAGTGCAAGAGTAGATTAATATCCCATTATTACGGCCATTCATTTTTGGTGGAGTTTGGTTGAATGTTTTTGTTTTGTTTAGTTTTTGTTTACCCTATTCTTGTTGAATTTCTATAGTGAAATTAATGTCAACATCGTGATCTCAATCATAATATACTTCGCTATTGTTTTTGCAATTTTCGAAAAAAAAAAAATCGAAGCCGAAAAAAATTATCGATTTTTCTTGTCGATTTCGATCAATCTTTTCCACACTTTTCCTGATAAATTTTAGACGCTCGACGATAGATGGCAGCCTTAATTCAAATTTTTCGAATTTTTTTTCATCGATTTGGTTGTGAATAATAATGACCAAACACGAAAACTTTTAGCAAGAAAAAGAGAAATGGATTGATCAACTACGTTGTAGTCCAAGGATGATGACGATGATAAATGTTAGGACCAATGTCAAACTTGGTTTGTTTGAAACGATTTTTTTCTTGGTTTCAATGATTTACTCGTTTAAACACACAAATCGAATACGAACCAAATATGTCAAATGATCCGAATGAATGAAATGAGAATATTCAGTTTTTTCAGCGAACGAAAAAAAAACTTTTTTTGTACCAAAAAAAAGTAACTGCATTGAATCAAATGAGAAATGAATGAAGTGAATTTTGATGATTGATGATTCTCTATGACGATGACGACGACGGCTACAAACAAAATCGATAAATTCAATGATAAATGAACAAAACCTTCACAGCATTTGGGTTGTTTGACAAAATAAAGAAAATTTGTTTCTCACAAAATTATGCAAATCAATTCAATTCGATTCAAAGATTGAATCAGAGATTAATTCCTGAATGAATGAAACACGTTTGTATAACTTTTCAATATTGGCTAATTGATTGGAATAAGGTACCATGTTTTTTCTGCACCATTTTCAAATGCAAATTTTCACACCAGTCTAATCAACCTGACCGAATTACTTGATTTTTTTGGTGAAATTAACCTGACCGTTTCTCAGTGATTCAACAAATGTATCCTTTTGAAAAAATTTAAATTTTTTCCACGATTCATCACTGCCACCACCACCATATTATTAATTAAGTTAATTAATTAAGGTTTTTCTTCCCATCATCATGATTGAATTTCGTTTTGGAAATTCTCACTTTTCATATGTGAATGCATAATATCAAACTTTATTTTCTTATCATCAAAGAGCAAAGAAAAATTATCCGCTTGTTTTTCGCTTTGTGTAAAGGTTTTTTCTCATTTGACATTGGGGTGATGTTTCTGCTTCTTCGTCGGTTGTTGACAATAGGTTGCTGCTGCTGCTTGATTGATTGCTTGTTCGACGGCGTAACAACACAAACCGACACAGTCAGTCACAACAAACAAACATAACAGTAGCAGTGAGAACCATCTTCATTCTTGATCTTTGATTTATGCACCTAAGGGTTAGTTAACTTGATTTTCCGAAAAAATGATCTTGATTCAGTTTACCTATTGCGATGGTGAAGGCTGTTTTCGTTTAATTAAACTGCTTCGATTCACGATTTTTAGTCTCAAGTTTTTTTTAATTAAATGAAGCGAATTAATTTCGATTCCGACACCCATCATCATCAAACATTTTCGTTCATTCATCATGTCTCGATTGTCAATGATCTTTTTTGCCTGGCATAAAATAATCCAAAGTCACTTTGGAAAATTTTATTTTTGGTACCAAGAAACAAAACTTCTTTTTTGCTGGATAAATTATTTGAATTGAGAACATGTTTTGGGTGAATTTCCGTTTCAGATTCATCTTGACAAATCGTTTACAGTGAAAGAAACTTGTTTGTTTAAGCTAGTTTTACAACAAATAAAATATAAATTTGATAAAATGTAAAATATATTCAAATTCGATTCAAATCGTACACACTTTTTTCAAGTTCTGTATGTTTGAATGAATAAATGTCGCTAAAAAAGTTTAGTTGCAAAGTGAATTTTGTGTCTTGTTACATTAATGCAAACATATCGAACTAGACTCTTTGGAACATGACAATTTTCATTTCAATCATCATCATTATCGTTTTTTATTCTCTCTTTCTTTCTCTTTTTCAGCATTGTTTGAACCCCGACCGACCGAACAAAAATCTTATTTGAAAGGATCCTTTTGCTTGCTTGCCTAACAATTTTACAATAATGACGATGACTGCCATGTACTGTCTACAGAAGAATTGTCTCGATTCTTTGATCAGTTCGACGGTGTATTAGGGATGAGGAATCCTGCTAGAGGCGCTATCCAAAATATATGGATGATTGTCGTTCACTTACTTACTTACCCTGTGTTCAATGACAATGTTTTTTGAACTGATTTTGTTTTTTTTGTCTGTAACAACAAACAACAACAGAAAAAGAAAAAACTTTTCGTTTAGCAGAATCATTGAATGCCTCTCTTATCATTCTGATTGTGATGTCTATTTTATCACAAGTATCATCATCCTTACATAATGTGTATTTGTTTTGTTTGGAAATACTTTTGCAAACTTTTTTTGTTAAAAATCTTCTTTCTAGCCAGACTTCAAAATCATTTTTTCGATATTTTCGCCCCATAATGTTTGTGCGTGCTTTTTGACAATTTTTCCTAGTCCGCTGAATGTAAAGCAAAACAGAAAATGAAAAACTAAACCTGGTTCATGTTTAGCGGCAGCGGTTAATTGGAAAAAAAAGAATTTCATTATTCGTTGTATATTAATCAACAAACAAATCGCTTACACGTGCAACTTTTTTTCGTTACAAACAAAACACACACCTATCGATTTGAGGCCATATTGCAATGACAAAGTTTTAACAAATTTTTTGCTGACGTTTTCGGAACAAACTTGGCTGTTTTGGATTTTTCGGGCTCCATTTAGCCAAAATAGAATTGGCAAAAAAGTTTGATGATGATTGTAAAGTTGTTCGGCGTGTTAAAATGAAAGTTTTTTCATTGAAATTCAACTTGCTCAAAATTTTCCGATTTTCTGTCTCTCGTTTGATCACAAACACAAAAACCGATTTGATGGCCGTGGTTGGTTTGGTCGAAATTAATTCAATTTAAGGTTGATACTCCAAAAGTGTGCAAAAGAAATTGGTTTTCAACAGGGAAAATTCGATTGGAATTGAAATTTTTTCAAGAATTTAAATCTTTCAATTGGTTTGTCAATCTATTCTAACAAGCTAATCAAACACAAATGTCAAGATAGATTTTTGTCTCTTTTTGTCATTCATTTTATTCTAATTAAAGTTTTCCTCTTTGATTTTGCTTAACCAAGAATAATCGACCTGTTTATTATTGTTGTTGGTCGAAATCGATCTGTAAAGTGATTTTTTGGGCTTTTTTCATCATCAGAGGGATCATCATCATTTACAATGATGGAACATCAGAAATCGAAAAGTTTCGCTATTCGATTGTTATGACTTTTCATCAGTCCATTATGATCATCATCGTTTGGAGCAGGCTTTTTATCCATTTTCCATATGGAACAAACTTGTTCCAAAACATTTCTTCAATCAAACATTCAGGTTATTGTTTTGTTGTTTCGGGGTGCGTACAGAAAAAAAGTTTTCCAAACAAACAAACATTATAAATGGACTAGGCCATTTAAATCATCAAATTGAATGTTGTTTGAGAAATCAATTGTATTTTGACCATGTAATTGCAGTGTTGTGTAGGATTCATTTATTTTCAACAAAACGAAAACATTGATTGAAATCAATCAATATTTTGGTTGTTAATGAAATAAACAAAAAACTTTTTTGTTCCATGATCAAGATGATGATGTTTGATGAATGAATGAGGATGGTCAGAATTAATTGACATTGTTGTTCGAATGTGTGATGATAATGATCGAAATTTTTGTTTTTTATAGGCAAGTTTTTCCCCAGAATTTCTCCATAATTTTGGCAGCCATATGACCAAGAAAAATAATAAAATATTATGCAATGACAATGATAAGAAAAGGTAGTGGTAGGCGTATTGCGCCCTTGAACATTCAACCATTATTTATTTAATTATTAAAACAGAATGAAGGAAAATAAGAAGCAAAAGATATCGAAAATTTTGCTAATAAAGATTATATGATGAAGAAGAAGATCAGTCATAATGATAAAATTTGATGATGATGATCAAGCTGGCTTGAATTTCTCAATGTCATAAAATTACAATCATTACCATGCGATTTGTTCAGCCGTTTTTTCTCTTCGAATACAAAACGATAAATAAATTCAAATCTTAAAAACATCTTTTCCTCGGTTATCTGATCAAAGCAAAAAAATTATCGTTTTGACCTTTTTTGGGCGATTAGATTTTCGCCGAAAGAGGACTCCACTTTACCTGATTTTTGTGAAAAAAATATTTAATTGGCTTCTGCAATATTCACTTCATTCCTTTCATATTAATTGCATTGAAAATTGAAAAAAATTAATTTTTCTTTTTTATCAATTTAGATATGAAATTGGTGCGGTGTTGTTATCTTTGAATTTGTTTTCAACTTTCCACTTTTGATCTTTCTTTTTTTGTCGGCATCACCTTGAGCTTGATGGTGGTGATGATGATGATGGAAGAAATGCTGAAATTCGAGATGTGTCCAGGTAACATAATAATGATGATGATGATAATGATTGGTCATTTCCGTTCTTTTCTCTTTTTCAAAATCATCATCATTTTTGGTTTTTTTGTATGGATAAAAAACGAGATGTCACCGCACTTTTGCTCGAAATGAATGACATTTTCCAGTGAATGATTAAAAAAGTCTAAAATTTACAAAGAAATTGGAATCAATTTTGTAGATGTTTTATCAAATCGGATTGGTCAATGTGATTTTCATTCGACGATAAGTTTGTTTGGTTTTTTCGCTGGAAACAACATTGTTTTATGGCAAATATTAGCAGGATTGGTAATCGGTGTTATCGATGTCAATAAATCGTTCGTCTAGAGCGAATCTTTGAGAAAAACTAGAATGGCAAACATGAATGCTGATCATAATCATGGATGATGAAGACGACTGACCAATAACAATAAATTAGCTGGCATTCAATGATAAGCCAACCAAACAAATCAAAATGTTTTCGGTGGCTTATCGTCGTTATCGTTTTTAAAAAGATTTGTCCTTGTTTGTTGTTGATAACGAAGCGAATGAAAATGAAGGAAAGAAATCTATGGATCCATCATGATCACTAATTGGTATGGTTACAATCAAAAAAAAAACAAAAAAAAACAAACACTAAATGTCATCGGCTTTTTCTCAATGTTTATTTGCTTGGTTCGGGTGAGAAATAGAAATAAATCCTCATGTTTGTCCAGTTCTTCAGTGATGTAATCATCATTTTTATTTGTTGCTCAAATTCTTCGGGGATGCAAAAAAATCAAATCAGTCAGGGATGCAAATGAAAATGAAGATCGTTGACATTCGCATAATACCTAACTTCAGTAAATTGGTAAAATGAGTCATTTTAGGCTGGTGTTAATTCAAAATTTGAAAAAAAACAAAAATTTCCAAATTCATAATCACAATGGATGATATGGATATGACTGAATGGGGTTTCCATTTTTTCATTCATTCATTTCAACTTCTGGGTAGAAAATTGATGCCTTTTGTTGGATTGACTTTTCAAAATGCGTTTTTTGTTGTTGTCCCAAATGGGACAAAGGTTTTTCCTAACTTATTCGAGCTTAGTTGTTGTTGTTTGTCATTTCACCGCCAAAGAATGTTTTGACTGGTTAATTTTTTTTTTCGTTTTGGCAAATTTCATTTCCATTTCGGGCGGGTGTCGTTCACAAGCCTGTCAAGTGCACCATATTGTTTGGTTCATCATGATGATGATGATGTGAATGAGAATAGTAAGAATGGTGGTGATGCAAAAAGATGCAAAATCCAATAAACAATTGCCTGGCCTTGACAGGACTCGTTATTCTTGTTGACACCAGAGTTTGGGAAACAAAAACGGAAATGGAAAATGAGCAACCGATTTGATTTATTCATTCAAATCGAATATAAAGAAAAAAAGAATCGTCATTGTTTAATGCAACATTTTCGTTTGTTTGATGCTGGAATCAATGATCCGTTGATGAACTTGGTTTGTTTGGCGAGAAAATCCAACAAAAAAGGGACCCTTAATGGTCGCTTCGATCAAAACATTGTTACCAAAAAATGTTCTGATGACCCAATCGCGCAGAAATGTATCAATGATGATTACAGATAAAGATAAAAAGACAAAATGAAAAGCAGGAATTTACCAAAAATGACACGCGACACGCGAAAAAAAAAGATTCAAACATTTCATAATGATGATGATCGTAATGCAATCGATGGATGACGACCTTCAATTCTGAAAAAACTGGCTGAAAAACATGCAATACAATATGGTTTTTGGTTCGATATTTATCATCTTCGGTTCGTTTGTTTTGAATCGCGAAAATCCAAGTGGGTTTTTTGTTTTTGGTCCATCATCGGTCCATTGGATCCCGACCAAAAACACATGCATACATTTTCCACATTTTTACATTACATTTTCGATTTTGCCATTCTCGACAATCACAACAATGTGTGGCTTTTTTTCGGGTCCCGGTTCGATGCACCTGAATAAAAGACTATGTGGTCCCGGCTTTTGTTTTTTAACACACATCCAATCCATCATTGATGATCATCGTGATCGGATCGAATACCAAACTGCATTCGATTATGGTTCAAATAGTAGTAGCATTCAATTCTGATGGGATCTATTTGCTGAGAGGAGGAGGATACATACTCTCATTGGATACTTGTTCATTTCCACTATGCTACTACTATTTCAAAAATCGAATGTCGATTGGAATGCTTTGTTGTTGAATGAACTACTACCTTTTACATATTCGAAAATGGTTTCTGTTCTTCCGAGATTCAGACCACACCATCGCACACACACAAATCATTCGGATTTTTACGTTGTTGAGATAAACATCGCTGTGCGCATTGTGTTTGGAAAAAAAGCGCCCAAAACAACAACACGATACAAAGGAAACTCCTATTCTGACAACAACCGGGTTGAATCAACCAAACTTGAGTTTGAATTTCCTTTTCCTTATTTTGCTTATCTTTTTGTGTGATTCATTCGTTCTTCCAACTTCCAAGAGAAAATTGATTGGTAAAATCAATCGATCTATCTGTGTTTTGTGTGATGATTTGTTTACTCTACAGGTGGTTGTCCATATGGATTTCTCTCTGAAAAAAAGATTCTCAACAAATCCATAAAGTCATAAGATTTGTGCAGTGTATTTTTGGTTTGTTTGTTTGTTTGATCAACATGATCGTTCATGCTCTCTTCTTTCTCAGACCTGTCAATCAAATATCAAATGAAATCAGAAGAAACAAAAATTTAGTTGAAATCATCCAACGAAACATCTGCATCATGATTGAAATACTTGATTTGATTATTGCAGAGAACAAATATTGTTCGTAACAATCGAACATTGATCTGATCTGATCGATTGATTGGTTTATTCGCCAAATGGAAAAAACAATTTTCACTTGAAAGTTTTTGTTTGTTTGATTTGATTTCTCCAAAAATTTTCAACAACGATGGAAACAATTCAACGATCGTAGGCTGTAAAAGAAATTATTTATTTTGTTGCTGGAATTTGGAAAATTTTCGACAAAAGCCATTTTTGACCATGTTTCGTTTGTCAATGTAGATCATCGTCATAACGATCAACAAGTCAACAAAATCCAACAACATATAGTGTGTCCTGTGTGTGTGTCATTTCCGATTTGTTTCACCGATTTCGAAATTATTTTTCTGCGTCATTTCGATTGTTCCAAATCATCATTTTGAAGTGAAAATAAGTGTATGTTTCGCATCGGATTGTTTTGGAGATCAATTTTGTGTCATTTTGTGTGCCGTTAGTCAGTGTTTATGTGTGTGTGGGCATTTTAGGGCATCATTCGATGATAATTGATTGTGAAATGATCGATAATAATGGTAAAAAAATGACAACAATGGCAACCAACAAACTTCAAATCGATGATGACGATAATGGTGATGTTCGGCTGTTCCATCAAATGATAATCGATACGCCAACGACGACAAATGTTTTATTCAATTATCATTCGGTAAATTCGGATGGATGTCACCGCAGACATCGATCACAATTACCATTATCTTCCTCTTCACTGAATGAATGTTCACAACATGGAAACATGATGGCAAAATGTAGCCATCAATTAATAAGTTGGATAATAAAGTGTTCATTGCAATGTTTCTTGTTGATAATGATAATGACTATTATCACTACGGTTCAAGCATCACGAAGACATTGGTCATCACAACAACAATCGTCGTCCATGATGGCTTTATCGTCATCATCATCACCAAATGGACATTATAACGGGGAAAGTCATTCATTACGACATCATCGAGGTATGTGTTCATAATCATCATCTATTTTCACTATTTCCACTCAACAACAACATCCAAACATTCCAAAAACACAAAGTGAACATCATTCGCTCTTTGTTTGAAACAAAAAACATATCATTCATTTTGGATTGTTCATGTTCATTCATTCGATTCATCATTGATAGAAAACCATATTGTTTTTCGATTCATAAGCAGCAGCGGCGGTGGTCCATGTTTTGATATTGGTCCCTGCGGACTCTGAACACTAACGATCCATTTTCTCTCACTCAGTTTTTTGTGTTTCAAAAAATTTTGAAACTTTTTTTCTTCTTTTACTGATTATGAACTGAGCACAGAAGGGTCTCTCAATTCAATTCATTGATCGAATGAAAATGAATGTCTCCATTCGATTTATTCATTCATTTTTTAGGTCAAAAAGTTTGCTTGATTAACTTTCGATTGAAAGTTGTTGTTGATGACTCTATTCAACATATTTTGTTGAGGAGAGAGTATTGGTTACCATTAGCATAATACACTGCCATTATCACTGATATTGTGTTTCACTCATATAACATGAAAAAACATTAGCCAAATTCATTCATTGGTTGTAGCTGAAAAATGATTGTCACTTTTCCCTTAATTTTTCATTAACCTTTAGATTCATTAGGCTTTCAAGCCATTTCCGAGTGCGGGTCATCCATGGAGTGGAATTTTTGTCATTGCAATCAAACAATGATGTGATTAATCGAAAAAATTATGATTGTAATTTGATCGTCTTTAACCATCCTCCTTATTACACAGATGATGATGAACATGATTGAAAAATTTTTCATTTCTGGTTGTTGGTTGGGTAAATGTTTGCTTGTTTGTTTTGTTTGCTCTGGTATTTTGTTTGTCCAAGTGATTTGTTCTCTTTGGAACACCAACACAGTTGGAAATTCTTTTTTTCAAAAACCCAGAGACAATAAAACCCGAAAATGAAAAAATATCGATCAAGAAAAGAAATGAAAAAACCAGAAAAAATTTCCCATCTTTTGTTCACACAATTGCTGGTCAAATTTCTTCAAAGGAAAAAGGATCCATCCGTCTTGGAACGAATGTTTGTTTTGCTTTGAATGAAATTCAAGCCCACAACCACCAATCTGTCGTTGTTGTTGGATTTGTTTTGTTTTGATTTTCAAACATTGAAATTTCTCATTCGAAGGAAAAATTCAATGTCGACAATTCACACAATGCTTGTTTGCGCTGCACGATACTCCATATATGATTTTACAATTGAATTAGGCTTCTTCATCATCATCATTGACGATGATCGTTAGTTCGGTTCGGCTTGGCCGAAAAAAATGTATCGACTTTTTGCCTAATCAATAGCGTGGGGCCATTTGTTTGTTTGTTTCAAACACACACACACAGCATTTGTGACCTGGCCACCTTTCAACTTTTTTGTTCATTAAAAAAGTGAATACGAATTGTGAAGAAAAAACAGAAAAGAAAGAAACGTCTTGACATATCGACGAAGAACGTGAAGATGAAAGTCAATTCGTTTTCCTCTCTCTCTCTCTATATCTGTCTATCTTTGTATGATGTATGCATGTTTGCGAAGAAAAAAAAGTTTGACGTCTTTATTATTTTCTGGTTGTTGTTTGTTTCGAAATGTGTGTAATGATGGCTGGCTACTTGACTCGAAATTCAGTTCAGTTTAGTTTCGTTCTGCAAATGTTTTCAGCTAGCCAGGTAGGTAGTTAAAAAGTTAGGTTGTTTTGCTGGTTTTTTTCGATCGAAATGAACGACCAGTTGGTCGATCGGTTCACAAAGATGAAAAAACATGAATTTTTCATCTTTGAATGAATACTGTTGTTGTTGATAATGATGATCATTCAATTCAATTCGAATGATGATCATCATTATTGGCAAACATACACACCTTGAAGTTCCTTCTTTCTTTGAGTTGAGTTAAGGATATCAAATTTTTTGGTTCCAAACAAATTGAAATATCAAAATACCTTGCTTGTTTTCTCCTTCCAATAATGTGTTATTGGAATTTTGGACAGATTTTCTTTTTTTGCAAATGAATTTTTCATTATTCAAATTCAATTTCGATTTCTTATGAGATTTATAATCTCTTTTTTCTTCTCTCATTCTCCTGCCGATCATGTTTTTTGTCAATTTGCAAATAGATCTGAATAAAATAAACGGATTAATTTTCTATTGAATGGTTTTTCAAAAAAAAAAAAAATAGGTAAGAAATACACCTGAGAATAGCCTGAAATAGAGAAAAAACGATCCGACCCATGACCCTGGATATTTGTTGTCGTCGTCGTACTGGGGTTTTGGGTCAAATGACAAATTGATTGTTCATATGAAACACACATTGAATGAATGAAAATGGATTATAAATAAGTTTCATAGGTTTGTTAGCATGATGATTCTTTTCATTAATAGTAATGATTATACATTACATGCTACAAATTGGGGTACATGATTCAAACCAGAATGAAAAGGAAAAAGATTATTACGGCTTTTTTAAACACTGTCAGGTTATTATAAATTTTTTTTGTTCAGAAAATGATGATGAAAAATTACAACTTTTTTCACTCTATTCATTTGTTATTTTGATACATTTGCCAAACGTTTTTCGTCGTTGTTGCAGTCCATGATTGGATGAATGAATCATGGTTGAAGCTAAATTCTCTTTGAAATGAATGACGACTGACTGAATGAATGAATGAATGAATGAATGAAACTTATAAATATTCCTGACATGAATATTCTCTGTCTTTAATGAACGATAATGATGATAGTGATGATGATGCCAGAATTCGCTTCCTCCGAATTCAACAGCTAGAATTCCGTTTTTTTTTTGGTGTGTATGTGCTTTGAATCTCTAATCAAATCAAATGAAATGATGATGATAATGATGGTTTGTGTGGTTTATGTGACAGTGTCAATATCCGAACGAAACAAGAATTGACACGTGTTTGTTTATCGAATTTCATTCTGATTCAATGGAATCCTGTTTTGTCAGTTAGCATCATCATTTTCTATTTAATGAAGCAAAAATGACGACAAAATAATTAGCCGAAAAGACCACAACCAAAACTAAACAATAATAACGGCATGGAGAAATTAATAGATAAAGGTCGTAAATTTTCCGTCGTCAATTTTTCTTTTGTCAACCGGCTTCACAACAAACATTAACATGGCACAATTCATAATGATTATGATTGCCGGTTACCAATTAGATTCGATCGAACCGAACCGAATATCAAAATATGAAATCAAATAGCAGGAAAAAACAATAAAAACATTCAAACATTCATTACATTTACATTCATAAAACATCCAGCCATGGTAACCCGAATTGCGATAAGCAAAATGAAATTGTTTTTACTCTATTCCAATTTGTTTTTTGCTTTGTTTTTGTTTTTGCATCCGTTCATTATATTGGTCTTTTTTATCATTTCATTTCGTCTATTGTTCTAGATAGTTTTGGTTTGTGTGTTGATTACATAATTGCTTTGCTTCATTTCATTCGTCTCTATGGATGCTTTCTGTGTCTATGGCCAGTTCACTTCGGTTATCATTGCAGATATTGAGAAAGAATGTGGAAATTTTTCATCGAAATGCGAAATGCAAAAGAGTCACCCCAATGTTGATAGTAGCCACAAAACAAAAAATAATGATTATTTGCAATTATAATCATCATCATGATTATAATGATTGCCTATAATTCAAGAAAAATCTTCTATTAATAGATAGAGAGGATAATCGATATCGATTGATGATGATGATTATTCAAGTAGTCAAAGAAAAAAGAAAAAAGGTAATTTGATTGGTTACTCAACCAAACAAACAAATAAATAAACCAAGACCAATCTCTCAGCACCCATTCGATGATAATGATGCTGAAGATCGACAACATCAGCTAACCAACTAGCAATCATGTGCTACCTGTCTGATGTTTGAAATTTGAATCAAACATTTATCATCACTCATCATCGTCAATGGCTTGGGAGTTTTTAAACAAAAAGTTTCCACCAATCTTGACCAATGTTGAGTTCAACGAATGAATATCACGATCTTTACAATGATGCATATGTCAATCGAATTTTGTTACATCCAACCAATAGATCACCTTTTCGATTGATTTTCAATTGGAAAAATGAAATGAAAATGGCATATGGCAAATTAGCCAGCCAATGAATGAATCTCATTAAGTCAGTCAATCAATTGAATTTTTGCTCAACAAATTCCGATTTAATGATGACTGACTTGACTTGACTTGGATTGCAATTGACTGATGTTCTGTGCAGTAAACTCTCACACACACAGAGTGACAGCATTAGACTATGGATATCCAACTGTGGCTTGGCAATATCGCCAATAGAGTCGTGGATGAAATGAATGAATGAAAAAGTTTGATCGGATCGAGAAAATAAAAACCCAAGAGAATAATGATGATGATGATCATTTGTTTATATAATAAAGTCCATGTGTTCAATGTCGATCTACATTAACTATGATGATAATGATGATTCTACGATGGTAAACGATTATCTTCCCTTGTCATGTCATGTTACTCAGCACACAATATATACATTGTCTATAAATGTTTTTAGCCAGCAAAACAAAGAGACAAAACATTCAGAGAAACAACAACGAAAACTTTTTTTTCGTTAACCAATTTCCCACATTTTGATAATTCTTGTTTGTTTGTTGAAAATGTATGTTTATGTTGTTTCTTCTTTCTCCCCAACTGAATGTGACTTGACTGACAATTTTTTTCGGGTTTGTTTTGTGTGTATAGGGTAACAAATGTAAATTAATGATATTATTCAAAGATGATGATGATAATCATCATTGTGTGTGTTTGGTTATCAGTGAATAAGCTGCAAAAAATCAAACTCCCAAACACAGGCTTAAGATTGCGGTTTTTTTCCTATGTTTTTCACATTTGTGAATCTGAACGGTGTGCAATATACCTTCATGGTGATTATGATTAAATCCAATTATCGATCGATCGACGTTGATTGCTTGCTCGTAACACGAATGACAATATTGGATTTTTACGCTTTTTTTGTTTTGTTTGCTTAATCCGAATAGTAAATATCTATTTTGCATTATTCTAAATCGACCAAATCAAACAAAATATGTATGTTGTTTTGTGATTGTGTATGATTCATGTTTGCCTGTTAATAATCATTTTATCTTTGCCATAACAACAACACTGAAAAAAATCATTGAATCTGAATGAATAATAACAAAACTTTTTGGAACGAAAAGCATCTCTGTTTCTATTGTGATTTTTCATCACCATCAATTGAATTATAATCTTCATTTTATCTCTACAGATACAATATGCTCAACATTTGATGATAATGATGATGATCATCATCATACGCTAATGATGTGAGATTTATTCCTCTTTCAAAACAAAACAACAAAAATCATTTTGATTTATTGCCCTTCGTTTGGATCGATGACTGCTGCTGCTTTCCATAAGCTTATCTATGTTGGATTTTTTCGATTTTGGATCGCTTTGTTTCTCGCATAAACACAGTACGCGCGTTTATCATCGATTCCGAATATTCCACAATAATATTCTCCCAGTCTATACACAGCAAATATATTGAGTGCTTAAATAAAATCGATCGATCGATTTTGAAAGTTTAAATAGAATTATAAATTCTTATCACACAAGTATATTTTAGCCTAAGCAGCATTAGCAGCAAAAAATCTGTCCAATATGGTAAACGAATGCTGCGTGTTTTTTCCGGATTTCACCATCCACCAACAATAACAACATCATTGATTCGGCCTGAGAAGGGAATATATTTTAAACCCCTATTCATAATGATAATCTAGTCTGGCTGTGATTCAGCATTCAAGGGTCGGTGGCCGGGATATTTTTTCATGTTGATCCACTCCTGATTCTCATTTCCCAGTCATTCATTCAGTCATTCAAACGAACCAGGCCCGAAAAAACATTTTTTGACTGGCTGCAAAAAAAACTTATTAAAAATTCACCCACCACCATTACCATTAGCATTAGTTGTTTATGATTTTCAAAATTCTTCGTTCTTGAACTTCAAATGTTTCGACCAAAAATACATCTGTGGTGTTTCTTTCATTTCGATTTTTGCTGTTTCAATTGTAAAACAACAAAACAAACATCATTTTCAATCGACAATTTTGGCCACAAAATTATTATTATTTTAAATGATTTAATAATGAAAACAAACACAACAGAGCAGATCGATCCATTTTTTAAACAATTTCCAATTGATTTTCTCTGTTTGCAATGTACTGATTTATATGACAGTGCGAAAAAATGCCAGATTAGTTCTAGCAAGAAATGTCTAATAAATCATTTGGTGAATGACATACATTCATCAATTGAATTGAATTGATATGGATATTTCCTTTAAACTTCACTCGGGAAAAATAAATAAATTTATGATTATCACTCTATTGGAAAATAGAAAAAACATTCTTCCATAGTTTTCTTAATCTAATGATTTGTGTTTGACGATCTTTGAGTAGATCGGTCACTATCACTACTTTATATGGACATTATTGCCAGGCAATTTTCCACTTGTTTGCCAAAAAAAATTGAGATTCGAAAAAGATAATCGGTAAAATTATGGTCTCCTTTTCTCGAAAAACATATTTTTTCTGCTGTGTGTTATGTATGATGATTATGAAATGTGATAATCGCTAATGATGATGTCTCTTTTTAGTTGGCGATGAAAATTAAAAAAGGAAAAATTTATTTTTAATCATCATTATCACCATATTTTGCTGCTGACAACAAGTGACTCTCTCTTTTATAATTATAATGTTGGCCAGCTAATAATATTTTAATGGCATAACGATTAAGTCATTATCACATTATTTACATTAATAATAATGTTGAAATAAAGAACAACACTGACGTTCATTTAGTAAACTATAGAGATAGCTTGATAGCGCAAAATGCCCCAAAGCCAGCCAGAATGCTAAAGCATTTGCCCCTTTGGCAGCCAGATGCTGTTTGTTTGCACAATGTTTGAATTCATTGCATGTGTGTTTATTCTTTGATTCTTTCTCTTTTCGAAACAAAAAATCAAATGACAAGCGTATTTAATGCAATGAGACTTGTTGTCGCCTTTTTGTTATCATCGTCGCCACCACTATATGGTCACAGAAATTGAAAAAAATACGATTCACATCTTGATGCCAGGTCCAATTTTCATTTAAAATTTTCATTTTTGGGCGACCATAACAACCATTCTATTTTCTCTGTTAATGTCAATCATCATCACGCAAAATATCTTTATTTCGTGTTCAATGATGATGATGATGTAAATAGATTGCGTGTCTGATCCAAATATTCAAACAACATGTATTGGTCGCCCAACAAAACATAAGGTTGTTTGTTTGTTTGTGTTTGCCTTACATAACCATTAATAACAACGACGATGATAATGATTAGTTTAGACTTTTGTTTTCGGTTTGGACAAAAAGTTTTCTGAAAATTCTGAAATTGTCTTTTTTTCGTTTGTTTGTTGTTCTCTGATTATTCTCGATTCATCGAGAATAAAAAAAGATTCACGCTTTTTTGTTGATGATGACCATATACTAATTGTTTGTTTGTTTGGTTTGATCAATTTTTTTGTGGTCCGTTTTTTGGGCTAATTTATGATTATTGTTATTATTATGGTTTGGTTTTGGTTTTGGTTTTCTTTAACTTTACTTTCAATCATTCCATTGATAAGATGGACCCAAGTATGTTGTTTGTTTGTAAGCTATATCTTATCTTAATCGCTGTTTGTTAAAATCTCCTCCTTATAATTGTACAAACACGCGACAGCCATATAACACACAAGGCTCGTTGTTCGGCTTGCTGCTCTATTTCTTCAATCAAATTCGTATGAATATAACGAACGCTTATTTATATTTGGCCACAATCACACATAAACCAAATGATAATTATTTTTCAAGTCTGTGCTGCTGATGATGAATTATTAGCCAGAATCAAAAATCCAGATATATTTTCTAAATTCAGACATTTTTTCTCAAACTTTTCTGTTTTTGATTGCATAATGCAGTGGGAATTTCAATCATATGTGTAGCTGCGGCATGCATCAATCTCTTGGTACCAATCACGTGATCCATCCATCCATTCATAAGGATATCAGATTTCGTTGATTTAAAAACTTGAAGATAAACTTGTACACTCTCTCTATCTTTATCTCGACAGGCTTATCTTTGTTATTTCCATTTCAATTTGGAAAAAGAGAGAATTTATGTATTTTGTTTTAAATATTTAAAAATTCGTAAAAAACGAAAACTTTTTTCTCTTTGCTGATAAGTGTGTGATTGAGAGCAAAAGTGGAAATGGCAATTTAGATTTTGTTTCTCTGATGGTAATGGGAATTTGCAAAAAGAAAAAAATTGCCGACCACATGACATTGAATTTCCAGAAAGTTTTTTCTCTCTTTCTCTTCGTCAATAAACGGCCATATCTATTGGATTGTTTGGAACAGGGCACGTTTTTTCTGTCTTGATTTGGCCGATGCTGATGTTGTCGATTCCCAACAGAGTGACTAAACGAGAAAAGAAAAATGTAAAATGACGAACCAGGAAAAAACAAAAAATTTAATTGAATTTTGACAGCAAATTTCTTTATTCAACACAAGGGAATCGAGAAAAAACACAAAGTCACACAACTGACTAACTAACTAAACAGTTATCATCGTGGATTCAACAAACAAATCTCTGTGAATGACTGACGTCGTTTTCGTGATAATAATAATTTCCATTCACATTTTCAGTTTTAGCTTTTTCAAGCGAAACAAAAACCAAAACACAAGCCGGATATGTAGAATCAATAATGGAGTTTCAGACATCAAATAAGATAAGATTTTAGTAGAAATTCATTACCCATGTTTGTTAATGGCATCGGATGATGCTTTTTAATCGAATCAAAGCCAACTGTCATCGTCGATATTGGATTTGATCAATTTTTTTGCTTGTCCAAATCAAAACAAAACGAAAAATCTTACCTTGTTTTTGTGATTGCAAATGTTTGTTCAATGTTGTTGTCAATAATCATCATCATTATTTCATTTTGCTTGTCAAGAAAATGGTCATATTTTGGTGTGTTTTTCTCCAATTGGCTTATATAACTCTCACTAATTATATTATATTCAGTTCATCTTTGGTGTTCACAAAAAATGATTGGATAATTTATCACCAGAAATAGGAAAAGAATCAAATAGTTTCAACGGGACCCGTTCATTCTTTTTTGATTCTCACTTTGTGTTTGCAGAGAATTACAAACACAAACAAAACAAACAAACAAACACAGAGAAAGAGATTTAGTTTTCTCTGTTTGTCACTAAATAGATGATGACATATGACATTGTTTGTTTGTTTGTTTTGTTTAGTGAAAGTGTAATATTTGTCTTATTAATAATAATGTTGATCATTAGCATCGTTGTCATTTGTTTTTGGTAGTGGTGTTTTTATTTATTAATGATCGATACATTGTGTCGATTCGATAATGGCGCCCAAAACAACAACAGCATTCAGAATTATCCAGTGTTAATTGCTTACACAAGTAGGCAATGTTCAAAGGACCAAACTTTGTTTTTTGAATAATATTCTTGAGAAAAATACTTGAGATTTTTGTTAGTGTGTTTAGATTAATGATGATAATAATAATATTGCATATTAATAATAATCAAAAATGAATCAACACTCCTCTCCATATACAGATGTTGTATTTCAGCAGGCTGAATTAGTAAACTCAAAAGACTGGTGATTGCGGAACGAGAGAGAGAGAGGAAATGTTTTCTTGTTGGATGTTGGTATTGTATGACAAAAATCTTATAATCCTCACTTGTAAATGTCATCATCATCCATTCAATTCATTTAAAATATCTATAGCAGGATTTATATTAGTTTCGTTGGTTCAATGATCCATCCTCATTCAAATTCATTCATTAAACTTTCCATCAAATGAATGAGGACTTTTTTCCTGTTTTCTCGATAAACAAATGTCCATGTCGTTTTCGTTCCGTTCTGGTCGGTTAATATATGGCATGTGTTTGTACTGTATGGCCATATTGAGAATGGCACATTTTTCATTTTTGGTTGAAAAAAAACAACAGCAGCAATGAATTATTCCAATGATATATTCACAAACAGTGAAAAAACTGATCAATTCAGACTTGTCATCATGTCAATTTAAAAAAATCTTTTGCCGGCTTCTTTAAAACGCGTTTTTGCTGCTTCTGCTGGTGGTGGTGGTGTAACACGAGACCGTTTAGGAGGATGTGAAAGCAGAGTAGAAAAGCAAAAGTTCACATGTCACATATATATTCCTGTCATCATCTTTATGCATTGATGTTTTGTTTTGGTTGCTGATGAAAATGACTAAAAATATAAATAAATTCAAAATGTCGTCAGTGTGTCACACCATACACACCAAAATCATGACCGAAATCAAAACTTGAAATAAAAACCGGGTCTTAGTTTTTCACAGTGAAATGAAAGATTTCTTTGTCCATTGTCATTCTGTATGTGTGTTTGTCTTGTTGTTTTCGCAAACATAACAAACATTCATTCAAACAAACAAACAAAACAAGGAATCGAACCGAAAAAGTGTTAGGTTCGATCCAGAAGAGAGAAGAACAGCGTTGTTGTTGACTTTCTGAATCATCAAAGGAAAATATCATCACATTTCACATTTTTCTTTTTTCTTCGCTTTGCTTGAATTGAAAATAAGTTTCAACATTTTTGGTTGGGTTTGTTTGAATGAATTTTCTATGATTGATATTCATCACACATACATCAAACATATATGCAGTTTGGTTGGATGAAATTTGATTCACTTATGATGATGATGAAAACATTTTCTCAGTTCTCTTTCTTCTGTGTTTTCCGGTGATTGTCATCAACGTTGTTGTTGTCGTAATTGTTGTTTGTTTGTTTGTTGTTGTGATCATCATATGGTTGGCATACTATAGCTTTGTATACACAATGTTTGTACACGGTAAAAATTTCCATGTCTATGTTGAAAAAACGTTCACTCTGTGTTGACATTAGTTACAATGAAAAAAGAAACAGAATTCTCTTTTATCAACCAAACCGAACCAAATTCTTTACTTAGTTTCACTTCCTGAATGAATTTGAGGATTTCTTTCCCATTTTAATTCCGAATGCTACTTTTCAAGCAAAAATAGAAAAAAACGTGAATTCCAAACAAAAACACACATTGAGAATCGGCCCCATTACATCATCTCATAAACACATAGATTCACGCTATCATTATCAGGAAAAAATTCTGATTCTGATTTTTCGCTGTGAATAAATTCAGTTCAGTTAGGTTCAGAAAAGCGTGAAACGAAAACGAGAAAAATGGACAAAGAATTCAGTCACCAACAACAAAACTCGTATGATGTATCTCATTTGAATGTTTTGTTGGTTGGTGAATCATATTCAAATGATTTTTCTCAATAATAATGATGTGCGTTTGGCAATATCATTTCCGTTACCATCGTTTAATAAATGTTACAGTTCGAACATTTTCGGCAACAGCGATGGTGATGGTGGGTTATGCTTCAATGAATTCTTACTGACTATGAATGACGACCACGATTCATCCATGCATAAGTCTATTCGACCGAGTGATTTAATTTTTTTGTTTTGTTTCGGTCCCAAAATAAAGCCGGTCCAGTATATATTTTGGCCAGCCAGCTGTCCAAAATATTCGATATATGTCGATGTGTTAAGGATGTTTATTTCCGAATATGAAAAATGATAAAATCTATTTGGAAAATTATGAAATAAGATCAAATTATATCTGGTGAAAAATTTGCTATTTCATCATGAAATATAATGTCATAGTCATCAACCTAACCTCACTCAACTATGAATCACAGTCATAGTCATAGTCATCAACCTAACCTCACTCGACTATGAATCACAGTCATAGTCATAGTCATCAACCTAACCTCACTCAACTATGAATCACAG
>ERZ500997.109-NODE-109-length-22357-cov-6.993812_pt1 | contig 22357 bp, 18 predicted proteins | sample MGYA00248826_ERZ500997 | MGnify/ENA primary metagenome ERZ500997 (study PRJEB25958, sample SAMN03398524) | human skin metagenome | study: EMG produced TPA metagenomics assembly of the Human Skin Microbiome Metagenome (human skin metagenome) data set.
ACCATTATCATCATCATCATCACCAAATATGTAGATTTTCGCTATGTAACAAAAATGAAACAAAAACAGAAAACGAAACGACTGACAATTATCGATTAGATCCCATCATGATAATCATATTGATAATGATATGTTCACAAATATGATTAGGAATGAATGAATGTCATCTTCATCATGGGTCTTATCCTATCAATTTTTTTTTCTTCAAATTCCATATGCATGCATGATGTTTATTTATTTTTTCACCATCTGAATTCATCGGTTCATATTAACCACACAAACAAAAATTATAGTGATTCAATTGAATTTCATTTCAACTATTATATTGGGAAAAATGAATAAAACAAAAATTATAAACCACCACCATCATCATCAAGCAATATAACCTTGTTTAATGGTTTATATTAACCAACCAGTAAAAAAAGAAAAAAGAGGAGGAAAGATCCATTAAGAATTTTCATCTTTCCTTCTCCATTCTGTGTTCTTGATTATCATAAAAAAAATTATAGTTAAAAACCAGCACCATACACACCATACATACAGCAGATTATTAGGAATCAGGAAAAACAACGAAAAAATCTCAAAACAATAATGATTATTATTACAAACGAACGTTTTTCAAACACAACCATATTGTTCAACACAGTGATCCGCCTTTACTACCCAAAAAAAAAGAAAAAAATATATGGTGTTCACTCAATGATTACAAAAACCAGAAAACAAGCAACAACAAAAAATATGACAATCATCATCATCATAGAAAGAGGTGGGCAATAAAGAAAGAAACATACACACATCGTTGTCGTATGAATAAATATGTGTGACACATATGATGATGATGGTAAAATCAAATTAAAATTACATTCACATACACTCCAAATGATGATGATGGTGCTGGATTATATAATGTTTTTTATTGAGAATTCATAATTTAATAAATGAATGCTAAATGAAAATCATGAACAAAACAACGTAAAAAACGTATAAACATAAACATTATTGCCGCCTGCGTAATTTACAAATCGATTTTAGTAAAGGGAGAAAGAGAGAGATAAAGACTTACTTGATTTTGGTTTTGGTTTTTATTAATAAGGATTTTCCTTCCTTCTTTGCAGAAATGATTTGCAATATGAATCTACAGTTGGATTTTGTTTGTTTTGTTTACAATTTTAACATTTTATTTTATAAAACTTTGGTTATATAAATCGATAACACACAAATGTGATGAGTGAAACAGTGGATAACAGTGAAAAAGTGATTGAATTAAATGAAAATCAATCGATAATCGATGATTAATCAAAAAGGAAAAATGGTTTTTCATTCAATAAAAATAATAACCATTCATATTCATCAGACAGAGAAGATTTGATTGTTGTTTTCAATTTTGAAATAAATATCGATTGACAATAACGATCGATCGATCGAAAACTAAAAACAAACGCACGAAACACAGACACGAAAATATGATAAATTAAATTCGGGCGTAAACCGGGAACGAAAGGAATTTTTCATTTCACCAAAAAAATTCCCCGTTTAAAATATAATTGATGGCTGTTGTGTTGAAAGAAACAAACAAAACACGAAACAAACAACAAACACTTATAACCGAATTAAACGACGGACATTTATTTTTTTTTTCTTCGGACAAATTAGCCAAAAAACAAACACAAACAGAAACACAGACAAAGAAGAAACACAAAGGCACCACTTAGCAGCAAAAACAACAACAGCATTCATCAATTTCAATTTTGATTCAGTTCACCAAAAGGCAACATCATCAAAACAAATGATTTGTTTGCGGGTCAAAAGGATTGATGTATTGGTTTATCGGTGATCCATTGGGAAAATTGATTTCTTTTTTCAATATATTTTTCTCGTCACACGTGTATGCAAGCTGTTTTCTTTTGGATGAAAGAAATTAATATCGATAGATTCAAAATTGAATTGAAAATTTTTTCATTTTTGCCATTCTGATTGAATTGAGTGATGTCAAACCATCATAAAACCAATAACAATGAATTTTTCGGGTTTTTCTCGGGCGCCAAACTAAGCGGGCAAAAATTGAAAGCGAAATTTTTGTTTAGAAAAAAAAACTAAACAAACAGCAAACCAGTGTTAAATGAGGAAAACCCGATTTTCATTTGGTCTGATCATTCTTTTTCTGGTTTTTCGACACACAAAAAACACCAGAACAAGAATTGAACATAACCCAAAATTCATGTTACTACTATTACCACTACCCTATTGATTCCAACAATTCTGGAACAATATACAAAAATAACTGCTAACAGCATTCATTACAGCCGGTATTGGATTTTTTTTTACCAGCAGTAGTGGTAGTGGTAGTAGTAAAAGGAAATGATCCAAACAAAAGCAGAAAAAAATTCCCGCCAAACCCTGATGAAATTCTTGCAGAATGGATTCGTTCGCGCATTCTCTAATCGAATAAAATGTTGTCTTTTGTGTTTGTCGAAAATATACGGTCAAAGGTCAAAATCAAAATTCAAAATCGATCGATTTTTTTGTGGTTATGCTCAACACATATGATCATATCAGATCAATTGATTTGATTTCCGTTTCACATTTGATATGAATTGAATCAAATCACACACCAAAATCAACGGAAACGACCATGAGGAAGGATAAAAGAAAAATCTGATTAAAAGACGCTATTATGATGATGATAAACTTGGTGAGAATCGATCGATCGATTTTGTTTTTTGTAAACAGAAAAAAACGATGATTTCAATCGAAAAACTGATATTTTTCGTTTCACGCACAATTAGTTTAATGGAATTTAGATTTTCACACAAAAATAAACGCGCGTCAGACACATCAATGAACAGAGGGAAAATGTTTTTCAATGAAAATATAAAAAATTCAATTTCTATGACGCCGTTTCGTTTCTTTTCTTTTTGTTATTGTTGTCATTATTTGTCTCAAAGTTTTTTGTTTTCTTCATTCTTCCACGATGAATTTCAATTTAGATCCAGCGAAATTTTCTATGGCAGAAGCTAATAAAGATGTTTTCGACGAAAGAAAAAATATTGAATTCTTCATTTGAACAGAATTCTGCTTTGGTTGCTGCTGCTGCTGGAACATATTTTTTTGGCATCATCAGGACACTCCGGCGCACACTTTTTGGCTTTCAAGCTAAATTTAAGGGGAAAAATCTGTCTGCTTCTGTTTCATTCAGCTAAATCATTTTACCATAATCAAAATCAAAAAAATAATAAGCCAATCAGCCTAAATTATAAGATTTTTTTTTATTTCAAAATCAAATTCACACGGGTAAACATTATATTCCAAAATATAAAACGTGTTCAATTTGAATTTCCCAATGGGAAATCTGCACATACACAATATTTACCTTTATTATAATAATCATTTTTGTAACGATAAGTGGTTATCTCTATTTTCATATTCTAAATGGATTGAACAACAGCGGCAAAATATTTAGATTATTATCATGTGATAGTGATAATGCGAATTTCATTCGTCGAAAAACAAAACAAACAAAAATCTTTCCATATTGAATTGTGTGGAAGGTGTGAAAATGATGATGACTATTAGATGATGTTAGCACTCAATTAAATTGAAAAATGAATTTTTCATCATCATCATCCATATCTTTGATGATCTTTACTTACTTCAATAAATGTTGATTACAAATTTTCCGAAACAAACAAACAACAACAACGAAAAGTTTCCATACTACTGCCGCTACTGATGATGATCATCATTTTGGAAACAAAAATCATTTTTTAATAAATTTTAAATTAGTTTCACATGAAACAGTAAAGGTTGGAAATTTTGAAGAAAAAAAAATTCTGCAAAACCAGAACCAAAAACCAAAAAAAAGTTATCATCATCATCATCGACGGCAAGCACACAGATGCTGGAAAAAGTTGCTGTTCAGTACGGAAATGATGAATTTCAAGGTGATTTTTTCAGATGAAATTTCCCAAACCCAAACCGATAATGATTAATTGATGTGTCTGGAGGAAATTGTATTGATTTTTGATTTATTTTCAAAAAAACATAGTTCATTTTTACAAAAAGTTTTCTATTTTAAAAATTGGTTGTAATTTTTTGAATAAATTCCGTTACACCATCAGGAATGACATTCATTTTGCCGATGAAACGATTTTTACGATTTGAAGATCTTCGATGATGATTTTTGTTGTTTTTGTTATTTTTGTGGTCGTTGTTGTTGTTGTTGTTGTCGTTACTGCTTACTGCTCTCAATGAACCATTTGATGATGATCGATTTCTACGTTGTTGAATGCTTGATCCAGATGTCAATGTATCAATAGATCGTAGTTGTTGTTCCTGCTCCTCTCGTTGTTGTTGTTCAAATGAATCCTCATCCACAATTAAATTTAATGGTCGAAATTGATCAAAATTTCCTTTAAAAATTTCTTTGATGACATCCAATCCTTTATGGTAATTTTTTTTGAGAAAACAAAACAACATTGATTCAGTGAAGAAAAAGAATAGAAAACTTACTTGAAACAATATAAACCAGCGCAATAATGGCCATATAAATGATTGAAATCCAACCCATATATTGATTGAAATGAATAAAATGTTCAATGCCATCATCATCATTTTTATCAGGGGTATGATTATTTTTCGCAGTAAAATTGCTCACCGTAACAATAGTGTTCACCTGATTATCATGGTGTTTCTCGACTAATCGTTTTGACGTTGATAAATGATTATTGGCAGTAGTAGATGTTGTGAAATTATCAATCATTTTTGGTATTAATTTAAATTGATTATCGTTATTATTCGTAACATGTTTATGATTATGATTAGTTGTTGTTGTTGTTGTTGGTTCAACAATGACAATAGCATCGATTAGTTGTAATAATAAATGAAAATTAATTACAATTTTCATTAACATTATGTCTGGTAAACAAAACAGGAATAGAAAATTTTGTAAAATTGAAAAAAATTAATCATTTTAAATTAAATTCAAGGAATGTTTAATTCTGGAATTTTTTAAAATTTTGTTAATCGATTTAAGGAACAGAATTTATGTTTGAAAATTAATTGTTTTTGGTTTTGCAAAGAGTTAGTGTGAGAAAATGCCAAGAAATAATCCTCAACAACAACAACAACTAAACTTAATCGAAACAATTAATGATGTTAATGATGATATGGATGATGATGATTTGACAAAAAATCGTTGGAATTGTCAAATAATGATTAATGATTCAAATTCAAACATAATACTATTCCAAATTCGTTTACAATCAACTGCGAATAGTCTAGATTTTCTAATACCAATATCGTCGATACGTGATGAAAGATCGAAAGATTTCCTGCAAACCAAATTATATTTCCGCCGTAATGAACAATATTTTATAAGAGAATTGGATTGGATTAATAATATCACTATTGGTCTTTGGGAAGATCCAACATTATTAACATTATTTGATCATTTATTTAGAAAAATTGTTTCCATTCGTTTTATGATGTATGAAGATGTTAATCATTTTCGTCGCCGTATCAATCATGATCGTTTTACATTAGTACCATGGGATGAATGGGAAATTTGTCAAAGAGTTGGTGCTTGTCAATGGAATCATTTCAAACGTCAATTTTATCAGGCAAAACTTCGTTGGCCACAATATGTTGTCAATATGGCCTACATTATGAGAGGCAATTCATCACCATATGATGATCCGGAAATTGAAGAGGATCGTAAACGCAAAGATCGTATATTAGTTGAATTAGTTATTGTTGTTTATAAACAATTTAAAGCAATACAAAGAGCAAAGAAAACTTAATAAAATTAAAAAATTTATTCATTTCATTTATTGTCAGTAATGATTTTTGTTTCGGGTATTGTTGACAAAAATTCCAATGCCGATATTTTGCTAATACGTTTTACTTGGCTTATCTATTGTTTGAAAAAAACATTGAAGAATTTTGTTTCGAAATCCAATACACAAACACTTACCCCATTAACATATTTAACACCATAACAGCGATCCGAATGTTCAACCAATTGTGTTTTAAATGTCGTGATGATAAATTGTCTATGTTGTTGTTCTGATGGTTGTCGTGGTGAAATTTGATCATGAATTATTTGAGCAATCAGTTGACGACTTTGTGGATCAAGATTTTGGTCCAATTCATCAAATATATAGAATGGTGTTGGATCAACTTGCTGCAAAGCTAGAACAAAAGCCATAGAAACTAGTGTTTTCTGTCCACTTGAAAGTGATAATAAATCACGTATTGGTTCGACATTTTCCTGAAATGATACAACAATTTCAATGCCTACGAATGCATCCACACTATGGATGAATTGTTCTTTCAAATAGAAAACAAAGAAATAGGAAAAAGGATGACAATGATGAATTTGAATGAAAAATACCTTGCGATAATTGCGAAGATGACGATAATGAATTAGATGATGATGGATCCGTTATTGTTTCACTTCTAACACTAGTCTCATTCGAACCATTCGATGTAGCTGTTGTTGTTGTCGTTGATGATGATGATGATGATTCGATTGATGAATCAACATTACGCGTGATAAATTGCAACGAAGCTACACCACCTGGCACAAATTGTTTAAAAATTTCTTTGAAATTAACATTAACCTGTTTATATGTGCGCATAATAATTTCATTTTTTCGTCGTTCGACTATTCGAATTAGGTCGTAGATCTTTTCTGCATTCCTAATTTGTATTTCTTTTTCACGTTTCAAATGATCAATAGCCTGATGATGTTCATCATATGCTTCCAATAAATCATGATTGATTTTCCCGCCAGGAATCAACCGGTTCAGCTGACGATTTAAATCTTTTACCGCTTTATTCATTTGGCCAATTGTATTTAGATTCCGATATTGACTATCAAGATTTCGTATAAAATCTATGATAAAAACAAATGAAGAAATTAATTATATTAATGAAAAAACATTCATACCATTCGAAAACAATCCAGCTTGTTCAATGTCGACCATGATATTTTGGATTTGCGAATCAAGATTTTTACGTTCATCTTCTTTGATTTGAAAGGATTTTTGCAATGTTTCCAATTCATTCTTTGCTTTTTCCCATTCCTGTTCCAAATGGTCGATTTCGCTTGCAAGTTCACATTTCGATTGTGATTTAGTTGTGAGCGTTTGATTGAATTCAGAAATTTTTCGATGGAGTTTTTCAATCTTTTCATTCCATTCTCGTTCAAATTGATCAAATTTTTCACAATTTTTGATCGCTGATTGTTGATTTGATTGATCATATTCAATTTGCATTATTTTTGCTTTCAATTTTTGTGTGGATAATTTCAAATCCTGAATCAATTTTTCTGTTAATGTTCGTTTATGTGAAGTGTGATGAATTTCACTTTCAACGGCTTCGATTTGTTCGTTGAGATCTTGAATTTCTGATTGTAAAACATCGGGATCAGATTTGGATTTTTGTTGCCAGAAATTTTTCTCTTCAACCAAACAAGACATTCGTGTTTCATTTGAACACAGACAATTTCTTTCGAATTCAATTTCTTTTTCAATTTGTTCCAATTTTTTGGCCATAACTGATTCGTTTGAATCCACTTCTTCTTCGTTTTGTTTCTGGATCCAATCCCGTAATTCGAATAATTCCTGTTTTTTCATCGTTTCTTGGCGATGGGCTTCAAGATTTTCATTCAAAATTCGATCACGATCCGATTCTAATTGTTCGATTTTTTCGTGAATTTCTTTCAACCGTCTTTGATTGACCAACAATTTTTGATACAATTCAAATTTGGTCAGTTGATTCTTTCTAACTTTTCGAATCACACCGCTATGATCGATCATTTCGCCTTCGAGCGTAGCAAAATCACAATTTCGACTCTTCTGAAACAATGTCCAACAATCCTGAAATGATCTTCCAATATAAAGACCATTAAAAATATGACGCAAAACACTCTCAATCAGTTCATTATTCGGATCTTTGTTACGTATACAATTGAAAAGTGGCTGACATAGTTTATCTAAGCCACGTCCAATCGATGACTCATTTTCCAATGGCAAACGATTCCCAGCCAAAAAATTGAACGATCCAAACAATTTCAATCGTGAAATTTCATTCAACAATTCGATGGCAATACTTTCATCCGAAACAACATGATAAAATAGATTATTTTTCAACAATACCTCCATAGCATAATTGACTGGTTTGACCAATTCAATAAAATCTATTACTTGTCCATGGTAGCCATTTATAATACGTTCAGCGTGTTGTCGTTGTTCATCATCACCATCGTCTTCGATGCTTAGTTTTGATTGAAATGATTGCAAAACTTGTTGAATGCTGTGTTTGGTTTTCATTATGGAACCAAAAATATCCAGACGATTTTCCATTTCTTTAACATCGTTTTTGATTGAAATTGATTCTTTTTGCAGTTCGGTCAATTGACTCATAATTTTGCATAGCTCTAGTTTATTCGATTTTTGTTGGAAAACCAAATCGGCCAATTCTTGTTTCAATGGTTCTGATCGTTGTAATCGAGATTTTCGTTCATCCGAACTTTTCTTCATCAATTTCATCAGTTCGGATTTTTTCGATTTCAAATTTGGCAATGTTTCTTCACGTTGATTTGTAATCACCATTTGAAGTTCTTGAATTTGTTCATTTAAAGGTTGTAAAAATCGATCGTTTATTAATAAATCTTGTTCCTGTGAATCACCAGTTGTTGATTGAACCAATTGAATCCAATTCAAATAATTCATACGTTTACTTGCCAATGATTTTAATTTATCTTGCAATTCTTTTTCCACGTTTGAAATATCTTTCAATTCTTCAATTTTATCATTTAGTTTTGAATCTTCCTCGGCTAATTCCTGTTTTAATGAACCGATTTGTTCCAAATCATTATTGACAATCTGTTGGTCGTATGATTGTCGTTGTTGGCGCAGATCACTTAATTCATTCATCAATGTTTCCATTAAAAGTTTTGATGATTCAAATTTTGTTTTTAAATCTAAAATTTCATTACGAATTTCTCGACGTTGTTGTTTTTTCTCCTCTAAACATTCTTGAATTTGCGAAAGATTTTGTTGATATTGTTCCAGATTTATTTGACTTTGAGCAAATTCTTGCTGATGTTCTTGACGTAGCTGTTGTAATTCTTCCAATGTTATTTGTTTGATTCGACTTGTTAGGTATTTTTTAATTTTTGATAATCGTTCATATCGTTGAATTGCTTCGGTATCGATGTTTAGCATCGATAGTTCATCTTCCATAAGCTGAATTTTCATTCCAATTTGTTGAACTAATTGCTCGTTTTCTTTGATCAATTGTAATGTTTCGATTTTTTTCTGATCAAATTTTTGTGCACCACTCATACAACGCAATATATCGAGAATTTTTTTCGGATTACTTGTAGCAATATCTGTGACAAGACCTTGTTTAACAATAAAATACGAATTATCTCGGGAAAAACCGCCACTTTCCAAGAATGCCATCAATTCATCATTTTTAGCTAATTTACCATTGATGAAAAAATTGTCATTTGTTCGTGTTATCTGACGTTTAATAATCACTAATGGTTCATTTACAGGGAAAAATTTATCCTCATTATCGAAATGTAATTCGACAAATGCTTCGATTGTTTTTGCAGATCCATTATCCGACTGATTTTGATTACACATTAACAATAATCGTTGTTGTTCGTTTAAACGATAATAATTTTGTGTCAATACAAATTCTAATGCCATCACTAGATTTGATTTTCCCGAACCATTCGATCCGACAATTACATTCAAACCGGGACATAGATCATCGATTAGGCAATATTTATAGGAACGAAATCCTGAAATGATTATCTATTTTGATTCGATTGTGGAGGGGTGATTAGAACAGAAAAAAATCGATGATAATCGATTCGAAAATCTTTGATTAATTTTACCTTTTTGATGAACATTTTTGGATCGATCGATCGACAAAAAACGAAAAACAAATGGCGAACGAGTGTGATAGACAAAGGAACAAAAAATTCGTTTTTTCGACGAAAAAGAAATTCATTCATAAACAACGGTACAGAATTACTTTAATCAAAATTTTTATTCAATTTTTGTTTTGGAAACAAGATTCATTACAAAGAAAATTAGTTAAAGTTCATTATATTTTTTTGCCATTCCATATGCTTTTTCAACCGGATATTTTTGTTTATTTTTATCCATTTTTTTCAGAGTTGCATCAGCCAAATCAATTTGACATTTATCCGAAAGTTTTACTAATTTTTCCATTGTTACATTTACGGCCATTTCCAATGATTTACGTTCCTCCAAGGACCATTCAGGTAGGCCAACCTTACAATCATTATCGGTATGATCACGAAATTTCGATGATATTTGTCCAACACTATCGAATAGATCCAGAAACAAATTTCTTGTATTTGTCGATTGTTTATTTTGTGTTTTCTCAACAACTTGTTGACGAATATCTTCCAATGATACTGTATCCGATTCGAATCGAAATTCATTATTCTGATTAATGTTTGATGATTCCATTGTCGATCTATTTGGAAAATGAAAAGAAAAATTTACAAAATGATGAAATTGTTTCCAAGAACAGTGCGTTTTTTTTGCGATAGTATCCACATGTGGAATTCGTCCATCACTTTGAGAGCAAAAAGCAAACAAACGTGCATTTGCAAACGTGTTTTTTTTGGCTAATTTCGTTGGAAAATGAAATTTTGGTAAGTTTTTGTTTTTGATAAGTTTCAAAATTAGTTCGTGTTTCTTTGAACCTGAATTCTAACAAAATTCAAATGGATATCAGGCCAAGCAAAGCACGATAAAAAAATTTTTGCCTTTATTCGTACTGATTTGATGAAGTAATTTTTTCGTAAAAATCAAATAATCATGTTTTAATGGTACAATCTTTTTCATTTTCCTTTACAGATTTTCCTAAACAAAAGTGTCATTTTTTTCTTAAAAAGGTATGTACCACCACTATCATCCACCAATTCCGCGTATTCTCATTACTTGAAAACTTGAATAAAAAACATCAATAGTTTTCAAGTCTAGTTTGATACGCTAAATTAAATTTGTACAAAATTTAAATAATTACGTCAACAATCTTGAATTTATGATTGTATCGTTTATTAATTTTTTTACATTTCTTTTTTCAAAATTTTAATAGGCCTTCAATCAATCAATTTATGTGGTTGAATTGAACGACGCAGTGCCTGTTCCCATGTAGCACCGTGTTTCAAGTGTAAAAGAATTTCAAACGTACCACGAAAACTGAGTATTCGTTTAACCATTGGTTTCAGACGAACATACTGATGGATCGGCAAACGTAAACATTCTAATCCTTGTTCATTAGCTCTATCCAATGTTAATGTTGATTTTTGTGTTTTCGATACTAATGCGCCGATTATATAACAAGCATCTGGATCGAATTCTTGCATAACTTTACGTGCATCTGGACTTAGATAAATGAATCGTTCATTTGGCAATAATTGTTGATATGATTCTTGATGTAAATTGAAACAAAATTCTGGTTTATCAATAAATTGATGCATATTTTTTTCCAATGATTCATATGTCCGATTATGATTACGATCATATTCAGTGAATAATAATTTGAATGGATTCAAACTATAACGATTCAGATGATAAATTCGAGATATTTGCCGTACACAGGATAATATCTCATAATGTGCCATCAAACGTTCAAGTCCACAATCGATTATTAATGGTTGTCCGAATGATTGTGCACGACGTAATGATTGAATCGTTTGACGATGACGTGCCATTTGAAAATATTTTGTAAATAAAGAATTACGAAAATGACCATATTGTAATTGATTTGTTTTCGTATCGAAACAACCGATATCTTCGAAATAATCTTCCTGTTCAGCCAAACGTCTTAATCGAGATTTTTCCTCAGCTTCTTTTTGACGACGATAACTATCGAATTCTCGGATAAAAATAAAATTTACATAACGTAATCTTGATCCATGGCCTTCGTATTCATTTAGCATTTTTTCCATATCTTGTTTTGAGGGACGAGAAAATTTTCGTAAACAAGTTTTCCACAGACATTCATTTACTTACCATCAAATGGAATTGTTGATGGAGCAAACAATGAATATCGTAAAACATCATTATAATACATTAGAATCATTTCGACATCTTTTCGTATCGTTTGTTGACCATCAACATCTTGTTCTCGAAGCCATAATTCGGAATATTTTTCCAATTCAATTGGTTCGTATCCTTGTGGATGTTCATCCAATCGTTGACGAATAAATTCACGACTTATTTCCGGATAATGGCTAAGTTTAAATGGAAGTTTCAGTTGTGAATAAACTTCATCGAAATTTTCTCTTGTTTGAACTCTTCGTAATTGGCGCTCATCCTCAAGATCAGGTACCAAAAGATTTACCGATCGACTAGATAATTTATGAATGATTTTTTTATTATTTTGATTCAATAAAAAACGATAAAATTGACGATTGAATAACATCATTTTATTATTGAGAAATTATACAAAAATCACATGTTTTCAAAATTCATGTTTTTTGGAATGTAAATCATCATTCATGAATGATGTAATGTTCAAAAAAATTAATTTCGCCATTTGATTGTCGTAGCAATTAATGCATTATCAATATAACGTTGAACATCCATTTCATTCATTTTACCCAAAATTGATGTACGTAATTCATTTAAACGTTTACGATCACGTAGTTTTATCAGAATCTGTAATAATGATTATCCAAATCAATTTTGTTCTCCAAATTCAATCAATTCAACTTACATCGGCAGCATATTTATTCATCTGAAATTCTTTGGCCAACTGTAAACGTTTTTCGATATCATCAACAAGATCGAGATATTTTTCCAACATTTCTTTTGGTGCTGAGTTTTTTTGCAATATTTCAACAATATCAACTATTGGTATTATATTACGACGAATTTTGCGACTGCCAAGCCATGACTGAAAATAGGATTTTTTAATGGAAAGAAAATTCCTAAAGAAAACTTACTTTATATTCGAAAAGTGTATCAATCTCCTGCCAACGCATTGTTTTGGCCAGTGATTGTAATGCAATCCATAAGAATTGTCGTTCACTGATATGAAATTGTTTTTTCAGATGAAATGGTGATGCAAAATTATTATCCGGCAGATGATGATGATAAAGGTGACAATAATATAAGGTTTTCATTAATGAAAGACCAATTAAACAAGGTCGTGGTTGGTGTATCACAAATGATTGATTGTCTTCAATATTCGAATCAACATTCTCTACGCTCGAATTCGAATGTAAAATCATTTCACAACGACGACGATCATCCGATTCGATTGGAAGTTGATGTTTTAACAGTGTGATATGTTCCTGAATTAATGAATGGTATTGAATCAATTCATTACCACCGGTTGTAAAATTGGATAAGGCACGTTCCAATAAACGAATTTGTTGTTGTTGTTGAGCATCAGTTTTATTCATTGTCGATGGTGATACAGCACGTGAATACGATGCAAATGCAGCATCTTCATATCGGCCCATCATATTCATTATATTTAGCTGTTCATCCAATCGTCCATCGGAATGTAAATAAATTAGGTAATGATCAGCAGCAATTGGACGTCGAATCAGTTCGTAAAACATTATCGATCGTTTTAGTGTATGTTCCAGAAATTGTATCACCAATGTTATCGTATATTTATCTCCACTAAGTATTGCATAATCCAATAGTTCAAGTTTTTGTTCTCGTCCTTTGAATCCACAAAGATTTACATGATCATGATCTCCAGCTATAATTTTATCAACAGCTTGCCTTGTTGATAATTTCTGTACATTATTGAATGTATTTGAACATTTTGTTGTTGAAGAATTTAGATTCGATTCGATTAATCGGGCCATTCGTTGATCAATATTATCATCAATAAATTCAACACAGAATTTTCCATCTTTTTCGAAATTATTTTCAACATTGATGGATTTGTTTACAGTTTTCGACAATGTTGTCGATGATGAATCTTCTGGTATTTTTTTGTCTAAAGAAGTCGAAGAATTGATTGTTAAATTATCTTCTTCATCTTCATAATCGAAAAAATTGGCTGCTCCCTGTTTTTGTTGTCGATCGAATGATGATTGTTGTTGATGATGGTCATCATCATTTGTAGATTCCATTATCTGCCAGAAAAAAAATCTAATTTCTCATTATTTACAAGTTAAAAATAAATTAATTTTCCAATTAAACTTGATCGACAAAAGATCGTCTTGAAGAATTTATTCACAAACAACGTTACAAAGAATTTTAGGATATCAAATTTCGAATGTTTGACAGATTTTTTGTTTTTTGAAAAATTATTAATATTTACAAATAATTATTTCCGGGAAAAAAGTTGCGTTTTTTGTTTTTCGTTCGTCACCACATAATTACAGAATAGTTTTTAAAGGAAAAAAGCTGGAATAATATCATTTTCAATAGAAACGTTTTCGGGAAACTTCCTGTCGTTTTTGATAGAATAATAATCCAATAACCACGGCAACAATCAGTACAATAATGGCTAAAAATGTATAGAAAAAAAATCGTAACCAACTCATACGGCCACTGGCGGATGAATGATCATCATCAATATGATCACGTGGATGTGCCGAACTTAAGGCATGTGGAATGATCATAGCTCTTTCATTTAATTTATCCAACAAATGTACTGGTGTTTCAAGGCGATAAGTTTTTATAGAAATAACATCATGATTATCACTGAGATCACCGGTTGCAGCTGTAACACCCAAATAAAGACCCAACGGTAGATAAACACCTTGGGATGAAAAACAATCAGTCCATTCACCACTTCCATCAACATCGGTCATTAAAGTTAATGTATCATTATAATAACGAATAGCCAAATAAGTGTCATGTTCAGTTTGACGAAGTTTTGCTTCACAACCGGCCAATTCGGTATGCGTTCCATCACGATCATGATCATAAGCCATCGTAGCATTATTCACCATAGCCGAAATATATGGATGCGTATGCGAATGTGCACCATTTTGATTGGCATATGTATCAAGGAATATGCCCAGACCCCAGAAATAATCCGCACTGCCGAAAACATTGCCTTGTAAACAAAAAATTCATCAAAAATCTAATCAAAATGAAATTGAAATTTACCTGGCTGCATTGAATGTTTAGCATACCAGATTGCCATACCATCACCAAACAAATCTTTACCGTGACCAGATATTTTGAATTCAATATGAACTTCCCAATATGGAAATGTTATTGGCTAGAACGAAAAAAATTGAATATCATCAACATGAGAAAAAAGAGATAAAAACATACTATTTTATTCCATAAACCACCGTATCTTGATTGTTGATCAGGTGTTAATCGAATAAAATTACTTGAAACAATCGTATGACCATATATATCCCAATTCGGTATTGTCATACCCGAACCTGTGTGGAAAAAATCAAATTTCATTGAATAATTTTCTCGAAATAAACATTATTAATCAGGACAAACCTTGATATGGTCTCATCAATGAATGTTCTTTTTGTGGATAGAAACCTAAATCCTCATATTCAGTATGTGTTGCATGAGCAAATTTAATGAATGTAAATGAAAAAATGGCACAAATAAAATATTGTATCCAAATAATAAACATGGTGTTTTGTTTTTATTTTCTTTGTTTTGGCTGCGAAAAATCTATTGAAAACACGTGTAACTTTGTTATTTTTTTATAACTTCTCCAAATTGAATTAAATAAGATTTACAATTTTGAAAAATTAATTTAAAGGTTAAACAATGATGATTACAAATCAATAATGAATGGAAGAGAAAAATTGATCACTTAAAATTTGTACCAGAAAATTTTAACCATCACCATTCGACGACGATCAACGATACGTCAGTTTTATATGAGAAATTTTTTTTCTTTTCAATTTAATAAAGTGAAAAAAAATGATGCCTGTTTTTTTCCTGGTCGGTTCCATTCAAAAACAATCGTACGGTATATGGATGATCACGTGATCAGAATAATCATTCGAATTGCTAACGGTATTTGTTTTCTGTTCGGTTGTTTGTTTGGTAAGAATATTGTTGTAGCAGCATTGCAAATCAAATGCCAACATTGCAAAATTGTTCAAGCTAATTGTCAAATGGTTAAGTTTTAAATTATAAAAAAAAATTATTCGAGCGGATATCATCAAAGATCGACATCCTTTGAAACATCGACATGATTTGTCATTGACAGTTCAGTTACTGATATCGTCGTCATCAAGAAAACTGTTCCCATTCCATATGGATCAGGAATAAATTCGTTTTGACGTAAACATTTTTCCATTAAATTATATTAGATTGTCGACACAATGCTGATGAATATGAATCATACATTTGAATTTTCTCTATTATTTTCAATAATAATCATTCTGTTCTTTTCAACCAAAATGGTAAAATTGAAAATTGTGCCGAAAAAATCATTATCCGAAACGAGCGATTTATTGTATACATTAGAACTGAAAATGCCAAATGTATTGCCACGAAAAAATGATGATTATCTTTGTACATCAGTCAATATAAGTAACGAAGAAATTTATATTAAAAAGTTCGATCCAAATGCCAATTCAAATCGTATACATCATATTATAATATTTGGTTGTAAAAATCTTCAAAATCATCATAATCAATTATTATATCCAAATCATTGGCCTTGCATACATCTACCGATTTGTCCAGGTATGCGTATCATATATGCATGGGGCCGTAATGCACCATCATTGCAACTGCCACCGGATGTTGGTTTTCATGTTGGTGGTTTATCCGATATAAATTATCTTATATTGCAATCACATTATTCACATCCATTACAAGAACATGATTCAAGTGGTGTTCGCTTGCTGTACACCGTTCAACCACAACCATATATTGCTGGAATACTGTTGCTATCATCTGTGGATGGTATAATTCCACCACATCAATCAAAATATCATGTTGATATAAATTGTCGTCTAAATCGTGATCCAATCACAGTGTTTGCTTATCGTGTACATGCCCACGCATTAGGTACGGTTATTTCGGGTTATCGTTATTCACATAATAAAAATAAATGGGACCTTATTGCTAAAGGTAATCCACAATGGCCACAAGCGTTTTATCCAATGTCAGATAATGATAATTTAATGCAAATCAATAGTCAAGATATTATTGCTGCACGTTGTACATACAATTCTAGTGAACGTAATACATTAACCAGAATGGGTTCAACTGCTGGTGATGAAATGTGCAATCTATATTTGATGTATTATTCGGAAAATCCATTGCTGATGGCTGATGATTCAATGTCGAAAGCATTTTTTTATTCATTAAATGAACAACGTTCTGATATCGATTCTTGTAGTGGTATTGAATTTGAATCGGATTTATATCTTAATCTTCCTGATGGAAATGATCAACCATTACCACGAAATATAACATTGGAACAATCAGCTATTGGACAACATTCATCACATCAACATGTTGATCCAAATCATAGTGATGGTGATGTTATGAATGAAGAGGAATCTGCACGAAAACAATTGGAATTTATTCAGGATCCAGATTGGCCAACAAATAATTTTCAATTTGGACAAATTACAGCCGTTGATTTTGACCAATCCGGAAATGTAGTGATATTTCATCGTGGAAAACATGTATGGAATGAATTATCATTTGATTGGCAGAATAATTATCGTCGTATACAGAACGGGCCTATTGCACAATCAACAATCATAACTATTGATCCGAAATCGGGAAAAATTCTTGACAGTTGGGGTGAGAATCTTTTCTTCATGCCACATGGTCTAACTATTGATCAGAAAAATCATTCAATTTGGCTGACTGATGTTGCTATGCATCAAATATTTCGTTATTCACTGAATCGATCTGAACGAAAACAACCATTATTAGTACTGGGTGAACGTTTCAAACCGGGTGATGATGACAAACATTTTTGTAAACCAACATCCGTAGCTATTGATTATAATAATGGTGATCTATATGTAGCCGATGGTTATTGTAATAGTCGTATCATTCGTTTTGATTCGAATGGAAAATATCTTAATCATTGGGGACATAAACCGATTATTAACAGTGGCGATTTACAATCGATTCGTCCATCACCAAATTCATTAAATGTTCCGCATAAAATTTTGTTAATCGATCAGGAAGCGGATGATGAAAAACTTGCATGCATTGCTGATCGTGAAAATGGACGTATCGAATGTTTTCTTACACCATATGGACAATTTCGTTTCCAGATACGTTTACCACAATTTAATGGGAGATTATTTTCCATTGCTTATTCCAAACAAATGAACATTTTATATGCAGTAAATGGACCATCATTGATGCCACCACCGCCATCCGATATGGATCAGAAATCATCGACCGTGATGGCATTTGCATTCGATTTTCAAACACAACAACCATTGGCTACTTTTGTGCCAAAATTAACTGGAGTATGTTGTTTTCGTTTTGCTGGATTTTTTGATTTCTAATTTCATTTTTTCTCCCTTTTAAATTATTCAGACATTCAATCAACCGCATGATTTAGCCGTATCTCCGTCCGGTAACGAAGTGTTTGTTGTCGAAATTGGTCCGAATTATATTTGGAAATTTATTAATTGTAAGTGGTTATTATCATGTTTTTCCCTTGAAATAATTAATTTGACAAATTCTTTACAGCTAAACCCATGGAGCAACAGCAACCTTTTGTTGATAAAATGATCGTTGATAAATTAAAATCAAAACAAGCAATGAAAATGATATCGAACAATGGCATGCCAATCAAATCGAAAATATTAACCAACAATACAAAAGATAAATCAACAGAAATTGATGAAAAGGAAAAAAATTTAGCCATATCCAATGTTAATTTTTCATTCGAATTGTTACAAATTCGTACGAAAGAATTTCGTGAAAAAGTTTGGTCCAACAATATTTTATATTTTGTCCTTCTCGCATTGTTTATATTCATTATGATACTGAATATTCATCATACATCATCAACATTAAGATTTTTTTCATTAATATTTTCATCGCTGCTGAATTCAATGAAATTTCGATTGATTTCGAAACGTTCCACTTCAAGAAATAGTGAACGTATTAGTTTAAGTGATGTTTTAAAATCATCAAGATCATCATCATCGAAACGTAAATCATTACGTTTGGGTGATAAACGTTATGGTGGTTTTAACCGTTTACCACAAAATGAAGAAGAATCTGATCTAGTCATTGTCACTGATGATGATTCGAACGATGATGATTCAGATGTTCTTGAAGATTTTAGTTTAACACAACAACAACAACTGCAAAACAACAACAACAGTCATGTTATTTAAATTTTTAAATGAAAATCAATCAATACTCATCTATCATCTTCATTTTATAATTTTTCCACTGAAAATATTTATTTTGATTTTGTAAATGATTTCTATTTCTCTTTGTGTGTGCTGTGTGTTTGTTGCAAAATATTATTATCATTTTCTTTTAATTGAAAAGAAATTTGATCCAAACAAAATCTTTCGGTTGGAAAATTGTTTTTTTTTCATATATATAAGAATTTTGGTCATTGATAATAATGGTCACAAAGAAAAAGTTTAATTCATTGTGTCTTTTGAATCTCTATTTTTTCGATATTTTCGTAAAATATTTTCCTTGATCTGAATACAAGAAATTGAATGCATCTCATTCAATTTATACAATCCAAAATGGAACTCCTGCAAAACTTTGGTTATAAAATGGTAACCTTTTTTCTGTTGTTGTTGTTCATCGTTTCAGGAGAGTGAGTAAAGATTCTCAACTTAATTTAGAGCTCAGAAAAAGCAACCAAACAAACGAACCGAAAACGAATACCAAAAAAACATAAAAGGATTATGATTCACACACACAAATAGAAATAGAATTCACGATGGAATGTGTATCCCTGTATAGCTCTCTTCATTGAAAAAAACTAAACGAGAAACGCTTCAGCAATCAACGAGTGAAAACGAGTGAAAGAATGAAGAAAAATAAAGAAAAACGGATGCTTTGAAAAGGATAAATTGTTGTTGTTGTTGCCGTTGTTGTTGAAATAGCATCCCGACAGAATTTATATTGAAAAAAAAAGAAAAAGAAAAACTATCCTTGGCTTTTTTTTTCTTCCTGAGTTTCAAACTGGATCGATCAAAGTAAAATATATTTATTTTTTTTTTGGAATTTTTATTGTTGTTGTCAGGGTAAATATTCTTTTCACTATTCACAGACACACACACTTAACTTTTGTACAGGAATTTTGGAATTTTCAATACGTTTTTGTTGTTGTTGTTGTTGTTATTATCGTTTTTTTCATCAAATGACATAGAGTTTCATAAGAATCTCATATGATGTGTGTTTGGTTGGTCGGTTGAGTTGAGTTGGTGTTTGTCATCATTATCATCATCATCATCATTGTGGTGATGGTGGTGGTACGAAGCTTATTCAAATTGAATTTGAATTTCAAAAAAAAAATTCTGCATGAATGAATTTGTGTGTGTGTGTGTGTGTGGTTTTCTTTGGTATACTTTTGAAAATTTATTGGTTTTTCTTAACGAACGAAAGAATAGAAAAGAATCCGACGATCGAATTAAGATTACCCATTAATATAATAGATTTATTCTGGTGGTGGTGGTGGTCTATTTGAAACATGGTTTCTTTTTTCTTTTGGTTTTGGTTTTGGTTTCGAAGATAATAAATTTAAAGATTTTCTTTCTTTCTTTCGGTAGTGGTGGTGGTATTATCATTTTTTTCTGCTTCCAACCAGAATTAATCCTTTTTGATTGAAATAAAATTTTTCAAAGAAATTTTCCAATAAAAATTTTTCTTTCAAGAAATTTTTTTTCCGAAAAGTTTTCCTTGTTAAATTAAATTTTTCTACCCAAAGAAGAAATAAAAAAAAACCAATTTCATTTTGATTTTAATTTTATCTTTTCACCTTTCTCTCATCAAATTGTTGATGAAAATCAACGAAATTCTTACACCTGGTACACCACATTCTGTGTGTGTGGTATGAGAAAATTATAATTCAATTTTTGGATTGTGTGATTTGAGGACAACAAGAAAAACAAAAATTTTTCCAATAAAGTCTTCGATAATGATGATGATAAAATGAACAATTTTTTTCTGTGCTTTCCTCTAATAATTCTTGTTCATATACGGGATGTTTTCATTCATTCATTCCATTGCATTCCGGGATGCTCATGAATTATTTATTAGCAGAGAAAAAGAAAAAAAAATTGGTTATGTAATTCTGGATTTTTTCCCGTTGCTGTTGTTGTTGTTGTTATTGCCAAACTTCCAGTTTGAGAAACGAAAAAAAAAACAATTGAAAATTGAATGAAAACATCGGTTGTCTGTCAAACAAGAATCAAAACAACAAAAAAAAACAAACGAAAAATTGTTAATGTGATGATTATCAATGATGTTTATGTTTTCTCAACATATTCAATTTTTGGAAAATATTTGTTGCCAAAAAACGAAAAATTGAATATGCTGAATCAGCTTTGGAAAAAAAAGGAAACTTTACTTGAAAATCATTTGAATCAAACGTTTTTCTTTCTTTTTTCAATGTTTTCCAATGTTTTTCATTGGCATTGATCCAGCCGGGCAAATTGACTTTCATAGCCAAGAAATAATGATGATTGAAAAAGAAAATTTGAAACAATTTTCTTTTCATCATTATTGCTGTGATAGCTAAGTAAATAAATCGTAAACAGAAAATTTTTCCAATGAATCGAATCAAATCGATCATAAAAACAACAATATCAATATCGATTCTGTAAATGGATGAATGAAGATTTTTATTTATTTACTTTTTGCCAAATGTTTATTATTATTATTAGTTTTTTTTCATATTGAAAATTTATTTATTTTTTCTAAAATGATGTTATTGAAAAAATATTTCCATGGAAGAAATTTTTCATTTATTTCCCGGAATTTTTTCTTCTTGCGTCAAAGGATCTCCATAGAAAAAAATTGCTCAAAACAAATAGAACTGCCATAAAATTAGGCATATGTATGATTCCATTGTTAAAATTTGATTGAATAAACATCGATGATGAAGATGATTTCATTAATTTATTAATTTGGAAATTTTCCCGATTATCAAGTGCTGGTATGAGATATTTTTGTTTCAAAATAAACGAATGCAGATCATTTCTATGAAAGTTTTTTGTCTTTTTTACATTTCCACAGGAAAGAAAAATGCCTAAATGGTATTTGTTGATGGCGATAATAAGCTTTCCATTTTTGTTTTCTCTGAAGCAAACATTCTTTAAAATTCAAAAACAAATTGTTTTCGTTTTTTTTTCGCTTCTATAGAAAATCATTTT
>ERZ500997.110-NODE-110-length-22306-cov-8.911240_pt1 | contig 22306 bp, 16 predicted proteins | sample MGYA00248826_ERZ500997 | MGnify/ENA primary metagenome ERZ500997 (study PRJEB25958, sample SAMN03398524) | human skin metagenome | study: EMG produced TPA metagenomics assembly of the Human Skin Microbiome Metagenome (human skin metagenome) data set.
ACACAAAATGATGAAATTTAATTTTTTTTAATAAGTGATTTTCATCATTGTTATGTACAATTTTCGAATTATTGTTATGATGGAGTTGAGAATTATTACAATTATGAATAAAGACATTGATTTTCTTGTACAATAATGAATATAATTGAAACCGTTTTTTTTTTGTTATTGTATATAAATATTTTTATCATAGCAAAAATAGACACCAAATTCAATTAATTGAAAAGCCAAGGAAAAAAGATCGAATGATGATGCATTTAATGTAGAAGTCAATAGTCGAGTAATGAGTATTTGTATACATAAAAAACGCAAAATTTTAAACAAAGTCTTCCATGGAGTCAAATTGTTTATTTGTTTTGGCTTCTGGATTATCTTCATCGCAAATATCATTCCCATTTTGATCATTGACTTTATTATAAATACCATTATCATCTGATTTTGAATGGTTTACGACTGCTGAAGTATATGACACGGATGGTGAAAAAGTATTTCCTTGAATGGCAACTGCATTCGTTCGATACACAAATCTTGGGATTTCAATATTTTTTTCTACATTATTTTTTTTATTATCTTTATTTTTATTAATCAATAAATTATAAGGCACGTTCATTGCCATTTTTTCCTTGTTTGCAATTTTACTTTGATCATCAGAATCGCTGTCATATTGTTGTTTGATTGGATTATAATCATTAATGGTAACAATGTTACGATTTATGCTCTCTATTAAACATTTCATTGATGAATGGTTTGCCATAGTTTCGGTATCAGAATCTTCAAATTGATCACTTATTGACAATGAACTTGTTTCCATATCGTTCATCATTAATTTCGCTTTCATTAATTTTTCAGTTTGACGATATCGTCGCAAATGGCATAGCCAACAGGTTAACAAAATAGTTGTCAAAAAGAATACGAAAAATAAAATAATTTGTCCGACTAAAACTGTAATAATTATTGCCCAAAGACGATCACAGTCGGGGGAATTTTCAGGATAACGTGAGCAATCCATCTTAGAAAAATCCACATAATCTACAATCGCTTCACCGGAAAATAATTTTCGAATATTATCAGGTGTATCACAATTTGCGTCACCTTGTGTCTCAAAGAAATTTTTCATTTTCCAAAAGATACAACATATTGGTTGATTATAATCGATTAGCAATAATTGTACAATCTGTATTGAACACTGTATTCCATCATATAGTTCATACATGTCGAATATTCCTAGCTGTTGAGATGGTCGAACAAAACAAGAAGACAAGATGATCATCATAAAGATGATGGTTTGATGAAAATTTCGAGTATTCATTTTTTTTGATTGTAGTTATAGCTTTAGATATTGATGAAATTAACAAAATTCACAAAATTCAAGGCAGATTTTAACTTTGAAAAATTGTTGTCATTAAATAGTCATTGTAATAAACACCAAATTTCCTGGTCTATGAATTGATATCGTATATCATACAATAGTCGATTAGACATATGACATAAGATAATAACAATTAAAAATATATATTAAATGAATAGATAGACGGCAGAATATTTATAAGATCATCGACATCGATTTTCAACGATAACTACTAAGATGTTTTTTACATTGACGAAAAATTACTAGTCATTTTATATGAATTTTAAAAGAAGATATTTAAATGAAATGATAAAAAAACAGCAAAAACAATAATTCACAATAATAATAATGGTAACCAATTCAAATTCGTCTGCAATGAAATTAAAGTCAACGTCATTCATTAGCTAATATCAATATGCTGTAGTCGTTAATTTTGTAGTTTTCTGAATATTATCATTGACAATGAGGAATTTAAAATCAATTTGTTAACAAACATACATATCACCGCAATGAAATGAAAAACAAATAAACAAAGAAAAAACCCGAAAAAATTTGCAACTCCGAATGGTGAAAACACTGGTGAAATTACCACAGGAAAGGTGCGAAATTTACAATGTGGATTATAATTATTATCATGGTTATGGCCATCAGTGTATGACATTCACACATGAATATTTTGAACATTTTTCATTACATTACCCATAGTTACCATAACATGAATGATTATTATTTTAAATTAAACAATAAAATTGAGAAAAAATGCAAATCGAATCTAGAGGAATGGTCATCATATGAGGGTAGAAGATATTTTCATCTATATCCTTGTATCGAAAGTATTGAAAAAACAACAGAAATGTAATCATTTTCTAAATTACTGTTCTCGTTTGTTATAGATTTGAAAGTGTTAAATACAAACAAGATAAGATGAAAACAAAAACAAAAAACATTGATGTACTTATAAAAATGCGAATTTATTATCTTCACCTTTCAGATTCATCACTGAAAAGGTGAGAAATGCGTAATAGAAAAAAACATTGGAGTTTTCATTGAATTTTATTGAAAAGCGATGGGATTTCCAAAACGCTATATATTCAGATGAATTAACAAGAAAAAACCACAATAAAAATCGAAAATTAATCAAACAAACCAATTTTGGTCATCGTTGTCATTAATCTATTGACATATGCAAATAGTCAAACATTCATGCTAAAAGTAAAGAATAAAGCTAAAACTTAATTGGTTTTGAAGGTAAGTGTAATGCGAGCGGAAGAAAGAAATAAGGTGCACTTGTAAAAACTAAGTTTGCGCTAATCATATGATGAAATTTTTGGGTACTAATTTAATTAAATACAAGAAGATCGGATAAATGATTAACATTTAAGTGGGGGGTTCCACAATTTCAAGTAGAAATTTTTAATCCTATTAATTATAGAAAGCGTTTTGAGCTGTATGTTATCTAAATTTTTTAAAGTGATCTTGTAATTGGATCAGTAATGAAATCACAAGATATTTCTCATTATCAAGGATGCGTCTTTATGATCAATCAAAATGATCGGGTGCATTTTCCAATCATATTATATAATATCCATGGATATCTATGGATATCCAAAAAAAATTATCCTTCTGAAAATTATATAAAGGAGAAAATTTTGCCATTTCTAAAACCACGGTTTGATATAGTTTTAATTGAAAAACTGAATACTACTTGAAACATTAAAAAAATGAAATCTATCTACGCTTATGCTTTGTTATGCTTGGCCGTTGGTTCAGCTTTAGGTGAGTTGAATAATAATTTAACTTTTCAATAATTATTGATTTTGAAATGAAGCTGATACCAAACAAGATTCCATGAACAAACTTGCTGATCAAATGTTGGGCGGTATTCTCAAATCTAGTGATTTGAATCCATTGAAACTTCACAAAGATTATGAACAAGATATTATGGAAGATATCGGACCTTTGCCAATCATGGGACATCTTAAAATTTCCAAAGGTGTAATCCAAGGTTTCAATACGTTACAACGAAAGGGTGATTGTAAAATCGCTAGCAAAAACGGACTAATCAACATTAACATCGAATTGATCACCAGCGATGAAGTCGTATTAGATGCTGACATTTCTGGCAGAATTGGTTCCTTACCTCAAATTCCAGCAATTCCAATTGTCGCTCATATTGAAAACATGAATTTTGACATTGGTTTGGAAGTTGGCGCAAATGTTACTCTTAAATCGTTCTATATCAATGAAATTTCTAAAGTACATCTCCGATTGAAGGATGCTGAACATAATAAATTCATTGATGGTATCCTTGACCTTATCACCGCAGGAATTGTTAAATTGTTCAATGCACAGATTATCGATGCTGTCGATGAAACAGTTCGACCAATCTTGGAAAATGAATTGAAATACATTCATCTTTAATGATTTATAGAATATTTTTTTTTTCACCGATTTAAATAGACTTGATCATAATAAAATTTTATATTGATTTATATTGAAAAATTGTTTTTTTGAATATTGTTAAATAATTAGACAATAATTGAAGACCGGTTATGGTTTCTTTTTATGAATGAAAATATCAAAACACCGAAATTTTTCTCAATTTTCAACAACAACAATAGATATTTTACAGATTTTTTTTTTGTTTTTGATTTCCATATTTGAAAGAGAGGAAACAAATGTTTATTGGTTTGAATAACAAAAGATCATAAACATATTGATTAGAAAATAAACTTTAATTGTAAAACAAGGTTTGTTAAATGAGTTTCATTATATGACTCAATTATTATTGCACAATTGACTTTTCAAATTTAATTAAAATCAAATATAAGATGCAATCAATATTAGTCAAACAATGATTCAAACAATATTGATATATACACAAAAAAAATTGGATTGGCTTATCACATAAAGAATATATTTTATCTACCCAAATCTTAAAACTCAATGCCATCAAATAAATCCACTTTAGATTTTTCATTCTTGTAATCAATATTTTTAGAAATTGTTGATGACAATAAAGATGATCTCAAATCAGGCACAATATCGAAAAATCCGGTTCCCATTTTGGTAGGTGCACCGACGATAATGCATTCAGATGCACCAAGAACATAATCACGATTATTGTAGTACGATGCCTCATACAGGTTATCGATAGTTCGTTCAAACTATGTTAAAAAAGAAAAGTCAGAAAAATTCATTTATTCAAATAGATTAAACGCTTACGGATGCCATTTTGATTGTGGAACTTTTCACTTTTGAAAAGCCTGACCGTGTCATGCCAACAACATGGCCGGAAGCGGTCATTGTGTCGGCCAATAACATCAAATGCCGTTCATCGATCGTAATGCCATATCCTTTCATTGTGGTTTTAATCTCACTAATTATAGTAGCACGAGCAGCTTCAATGCCCAATACTGCGGCAACTTCGTGGATGTTATTCGAGCTCGTGAGCCGAGAATCGACACCATCAGTACCGAGAACATGAAGAAAACCATTGCCTTCGATCATTAAGTAATATTTGCCACCATCCTCGTGAATGGTAGCACGTTGTACGTGTCGATTCCCTGAGATGAAAACTTTGGCCAAATCATCTTCGAACATTCGAGGAAGATAGATCATACGGCGAACATTAGGAAAGATTTTAACATAAGGGTAAATAATCTTGCAAATATCAGGCTTGAGCTGAGTATTGATCGCCTCTTCAACCATAATCTCATTCAGATGTAACTGTAATATTATTATCCATCAATAAATTATTACGCTCAACAAAAATAAGTTCATAACTCACCTGTTTGTAAACTAATTGGTTTAGCTTAAGTATATAGCATAAGAACCCATCAATAAAGGTTTGATAAATTTTTTCACAAATTTGATCCAAGTAAACGTTTTCTATTTTCAATTTGACAATTTCAGCCAATTCAACTGATGTTGGATCAACAAGATGCGCTTTTATGAATGGCGTCGAAGGATTCTTTGTCGCATTAATAATCTCAGTGATACGTGGCACACCTTGAGTGATGTTCATAGAAGCAACGCCGGCAAAATGAAACGTTTTCAATGTCATCTGCGTCGTTGGTTCTCCTATTGATTGAGCACATATGGCGCCGATCGCTGTGCCAGGATCAATTTTTGATTCCATTAATTTACGAAGAATTCGCTGTAAAAATGCTTCGACGTGACTAGAGCAAATTCGGACATGAGATGAGTGTGTTTTATTTTTCAGCCTTTCAAATTTATCACAAACTTTCTCTTCGAAAAATTTTAAAATTTTTTCTATATAAAATGGGAGAATAGAATTTGCAAATTCTTTGCGCTGTAAAATCTTCTGCGCAGAACAGTAAATCTGATTTTGATTCAATGTTGGTTCTTGTGGATATGAATTGATGCTGAGTATGTGGTTCCAATAGTAATCAAAATCTGCAAACATATCACTGGATTCAATATTTATCGGATCAAGGCAATCATCTCCATAATCAAATTGAATAATTTCACCATCACTGTTACGTACAGAGTAGTCGTAATGAACAACTAAATCTTCTAGACCTTTGATTAACCGTCGTTGCATATAACCGGTTTCGGCAGTTTTAACTGCTGTATCGAGCAATCCCTCGCGGCCAGCCATTGCATGAAAAAAGAATTCAAAAGGATTGAGTCCTGAGTAGAACGAATTGGCGACAAATCCACGTGCTTCAGGTGAACGATCAAAGAAATCAAAATGAGGGAGGACACGTTTATTGAAACCTTCGGGTACTCGTTGGTTACGAATTGATTGCTGACCAACGCAAACAGCCATCTGCGAAATATTTATATGCGAACCTTTGGAACCACAATTTGCCATGACCAGAGGAGAATTTCGAGGACTTATATGTTTGATACAAGCTTTGCCAGCATGGTCGCGAATTTCTGATAGTTCTTTGAGAATCAATGACTCAAGTGTCTGTTCACGAGTCAAACCGGTAATCGGATTTAATAAACCGCGATTGTATCGATCTATGTAGGTTTTAACATTGGTGTAACCTTTCGTAACAAGCACCTCTTTTTGCTCAATTAAAGCACGAGTAGGTGTTACATCATCAATGCCGATCGAAAATCCATAATTTGCTGTAAATAGTAAAAACATAATCAATTAAAAATATACAAATAATGTCGTCATACTTATGTAAAAGCTCGATACACGACACAGCCTGAGCATAGTGTCGATTGAATCATTGGGGTTGTATTCTTTGAGAATAAGATAAAAAATATTCTTTTTAGATCCACCACCAATCACTGATTTATCTAAGGTCCCACAAATAAGCTCGCTATTGCGAATCCATATGTCTGTGATAAAACAAAATTTAGTTATCGGAATATCATGTGAACTCAATACTCATACATCCTTCGTTAGGACAAAATTCCTCATTAGAGCTGTATGCTTTAGTCATGAATTTAAGATTCAAACTACAATCACAGTCTTCGAAAGGTTTCAATATCATGCTAATTATTTGTTTGCCAGTCCATAATGGTATTGGTTTGATAATAGCAGGTTTGGGTAAGCAAATTTTTCGACGACAATCTTTATGACCTAAAAGCATACCGAGTAAATGATAGAATTCGGATCGGCTGTAAAATGTATCGCGTTTAGTCATCAAATAAATAGATGTAATAAAATCTTGAATCGGTGAAATGACTGGTTCACCATTTCTAGGTGAAGTAAGATTATACTTTGATTGCATTAAGGTGGCCGCTTCAGCCTTTGCCTCTTCTGTCTGCATGAAATGAACATTCATCTCGTCGCCATCGAAATCGGCGTTATAAGGAGAGCAAACACATTCATTAAATTTTAATGTTTGATCCGGATGTATACGAACGCGATGACACATGATCGATAGACGATGAAGCGATGGTTGTCGATTAAACAAAACATAGTCTCCGTTGATCATGTGTCGTAGAACTACATCCCCAATTTGGAGTTTACTTGCGAAATGCTTGCGATCTACATAATTCAAATGCGTTTTGCGATGTTCATTTAATATAAATATTGCTCCTGGATGTTGGTAAGGACCGTTCAAAACTAGTTGTTGCAAATATTTCTTGTTGAATGGAGTGACTACTACCGGAAAAGTCATGTGAGTGGCTATCTTCAGTGGTATGCCTACCTCATCGATAGCTAAATTCGGATCTGGGGAAATGACAGTTCGAGCAGAATAGTTGACACGTTTACCGCTAAGATTGGCGCGAAATCGACCTTCTTTGCCTTTTAGACGTTGTGCGATACCTTGACCTGAAGCTACCGAATTGTGTTGTGGAGGTAAATTACGAACATCCGAATTAATGTATACAGAAACCAGTACTTGAAGAAAATCCCAAGCCTCGATCATTTTGATGAAAACAGATCCATCTTGAATTCGTTTCTTAAGCGTTTCATTCGCAATTAAAATCTCATTCAATTTCATGGTCAATTCATCTTCGACCGATCTTAATCCGGTGTTATTATGTGATGATGGCCTAATAATGCATGGAGGAACCGGCAGATGTGTACATAATAGATCCATAGGCGAATTGTCCAAAAGTAACAACAAGATATAATCTGATTTTGGAATTTTTTCGAAAAGTTTAAGCACATTATGCGGAGTGAGAAATTCATAAGAATTTCCCAGATAGTTTTCCGCTTCATCAATGGAAATTTTATTGCGTTCATTTTTGCTGTTCATCTCTTCGTCATAGAATATCGAACTCAATAATTCCGTTTCTTTGGCTCGTATAAGATGGAATATCTTCATGAAAGGATATTTTTTGATCTGTCCATTTTCGAAATCACAATGTGGACAAATTTTGATTTTTTTACAATGAGCAACGATTTTTTTATGTAAAGCCTTTTTTGCAAGAGGATTCATGTCATCACTGATACCAAGCAAATATTTCGGACGGGATTCATTAGGCAGCAATATTCGAGCACAGCGTTTGCAAATGCATTGCAATAATTGGACAGTATAGTTAAAGAAACCAACATGATAAACAGGATAAGCTAATTCGATGCATCCAAAATGGCCAACGCAGGCATTATAATCACGATTACAAGTTTCACATCTAAGGCTTTTGGTTCCAACTCCTATGATCAAAAAGATTCAATAATGAGTATCTTCGATTAAAACATCATACTCACCTAGTTTTCGATCAAGTAAGCCAAACTTTGAAGGATTAGTTGTGAGCCCATCGTAAAGAAATGTGTTGGCTACTTTTACTACCGAATGTCGTTGAATCTCATCAGATGATAACATGCGAAAATTCATGAAACGAATTCCGTTTAAAATGTATTCATCATCTTCACAATAATTGTGTTTAGGCTTGTCAATTGCTGCGGACGATTGGCCAGGCATCGTCAATAAGAGATTGGTAGCCATTTTATCGCATAAATAATCTATTTATTTGATAGTTTAATATTTTACGAAATTGAAATTTCATTAATGCATGTCAATATGGACAAGATTCTTGTGCGTACATTGTATGTGACGGGCATTCTTCAGTATCCATGTTTTTGAGAGCATGCATGCACGTGTTTTCACTTGATCGACAGGACCAAATTCAAGCGTGAATTTCACTCAAGAGTTCTTGTATTTTATTTGACAAACGGGATTCGATTGGACTTGTTGTCTTATCGAACCATTTCTTTTTATTAATTTCTTTATTTTTGCATTCATTTCATTATCATGGGTATGTGTATAATCAAGTTTAACAATGTCATAATCTTGGATGTTTAGGTTTTGGTGCACCAAGAGGTGGATTTCGTGGTGGTTCAAGGGGCGGAGGCCGTGGAGGTTTTGGTGGAAATCGTGGTGGTGGAAAATTCGGTGGTACACCGAATGGAAATAAATTTGGGTAAGTTTGAAAAGCATCTATTCAATGTTTTGCTCATTACTTGACTCATTTACAGTGGTGGTCGAGGTGGTGGTGGTGGCCGCGGCTCTTTTGGTGATCGAGGGGGAGGACGTGGGGGTTTCGGAAGAAGTCCCGGTCGAGGTGGTGGTGGTGGTCGCGGTGGATTTGGTCAAAGGGGAGGAAGAGGTGGTGGAGGTGGTCGTGGCGGTGGTGGCGGCCGCGGTGGCATGAGAGGTGGTCGTAAGGCTATCATTGAACCTCATCAACGATTAGAAGGCATTTTTGTTGCCCGTGGCAAAGAAGACGCTTTGGTCACTAAAAATTTGGTTCCAGGCGATTCGGTTTATGGCGAAAAGCGAATTTCGGTCGATGTGGAAAATGGACAAAAAATCGAATACCGTGTATGGAATCCATTCCGTTCGAAGTTGGGTGCATCGATATTGGGCGGTGTTGAAGACATACACATAAAGCCTGGTTCGAAAGTACTTTACTTAGGCGCTGCATCTGGTACTACAGTATCGCATGTATCCGATATTGTCGGCCCAGAAGGTCGAGTTTATGCTGTGGAATTTTCTCATCGCTCTGGACGTGACTTATTGACCGTAGCACAGAAACGTTCGAACATAGTGCCAATAATCGAAGATGCACGTCATCCGCATAAATACCGTATGTTGGTCTCGATGGTGGATACCATATTTGCTGATGTTGCTCAACCGGATCAAGCTAGGATAGTGCTTCTTAATGCCCAATATTTTCTCAAAATTGGTGGCCATGTTGTCGTTTCGATTAAGGTATGATACCATAGAAATATCCCGTTTTTTACTGAATAATTATGACATGATTTAATAGGCAAACTGCATCGATTCGACTGCACCCGCCGAGGCTGTATTTGCCCAAGAAGTGAAAAAACTACAACAGGAACGTGTTAAACCATTGGAGCAAGTAACATTGGAACCATATGAACGTGATCATGCCGTTGTAGTCGGTTCATATCGGTGAGTATTGAAAATATACCACGCATATTTTTTAATTCAAATTTATTAATTTTAGTGTGGACGCCATCAAAAGTTGATCATTTTTATCTTCGTAATCATATTATTTTTCATCGTTTGATCATGGACATTTGTTTTCCATTATCATATAATAATGAGTCATCATGATTTGTATTTGAATAAAAAATCTATTCTCATTTTGCATTTATTTCAATTTTTTTTATTATTTAAAAGCTATTTATCTATACAAATGTAACGAGGTAAGAATGGCCGAAATTTACAATGAACTTTGCTTAATTACAATATAAAAAAAAGTAAAATTACAGCGAAAATATCAATTCATTGAACAATGATTATTAACAGATGTGGTTAAGTAACATTAGTTACTGATGTTGATTTGTCGGGTGATTCGTCTGCCGTTGATGTTTTCGAGACAGGTGATGATGGTTGTAATAATCTAACATGAGACCATGCTGCTGACTGTAATGGATTCTCTTTGATTGATTGATAATGAGAACGATATGTCGTTCCAGTTACTGGAGGTAAGCCGACATCGTCAATTGGTTTGATAACAGGATTTATTGGAGCAGTAGTTGGTCCCAATGTTGAATAATGTGACGGTTGTTCCGGCTGATTGGATTTTCTTGCATATGAATAAATATGTTCTGTGGTTTGTCCAGAGGTTTGATGATGTCCATAGATCGGTGAAACTGGTTGATCAGCCCCGTTATTTAGACCGGCAGTCATGGCCATTAGATTGGAGCGTCCAGCAACAACCATTGATGTTGTCATCAAATGAGCTTGTTGTCCATCATCCGTTTGTTTCAATATGACTGGCGTTGCTTTTGCAACAGCAAAATATGCGGCAGGCGATGATCGATTATTCTGGCCATAGATTACAGTAGGCGCATTTGAGGATAAATCACTCGAAGGTTCGGATATCATATTCATCGCATTGGTGACATAAATACCACTACCAGTCGCAGTATGCTGCTGTTGTTCTTGTATCAATTGATTGATTTGATTCTGTTGATGGTGTTGCATCAGATCGGCGGTAGTTTGATCTGCATCGTGTGATTGCATAACATCATGGTCGTCATTCTGATTTCCATTATCATCATCATCAGAGGTATGACTAGATGCCAACTCCATGGAGTAATCGTACGAGAGATCATCACTCGATCCTTCGATTGTTTCCGAACGAGATCTCGAATGTTTTGATCGACCATGATGATAGCGACGGCGACATTTGTGATGATGGCGTCTGTGATGGTGATGATGGCCATGTCCATGATTCCGGTGATAGCGATAACCATCGTCAGTAGTTTCGCCAAGATCATTCGAACCATCATCGGTCGGTTCAACTATTCCAGTTGAACCTTTAGTCAATGTAGATCGGCTAGTTGTCGATGAGCTCGAAATAACAGCGGCCATTTGCGATGAATCTATGGGTTGACCATTCGATTGGCCATGGCTTGGTGGATTTAGGCCGTATACATCGAATGTAGAACCCGAATGATAATAGCCACCTTGTCCATTACGACTTGTGACCGAAGTTCTAGTAGCCGAAACACTTTCATCTGATCCGTTTAAGCAGGGTCGTGTTCGGCTGGTAGCTAGAGATTGCCACCAGTCGGAATTCAAACTAAACCGGACTCGTCGATTAGCTAGGCAATAAGCAATGAATATGTACAATGCACAGATCAATGTCATAAAAGAATAGCCATAGTGTAATTCATCGATTGTATCATTAATGGATAACAGGGCCAACATCCATAGAGCAACCAACAAAGGCACCAAAACGATTGATAGCCACAAAAGTGTTCGTAAATTGCCATAATCACAGACGCTTGCCTTGAATTGGGCTGATGCTTGTATAGCCAACATGAATACAAACAGATTCACCTATTTATCAAAAAAAACAACAAAACAAACATCAGTTCACCAGGATATTAATAACAAGATACTAAGTAATGGAAAAGTGAGTTGGTTTTTTCCTCACAGAAAATTAGAAATTAAACTTGATCAAGATGATGATGGTGATTAAGATGTGGCAAGTGGCGCAAAGAATAATAGGAACTAATCTAATTATCTTTTACCAGCTTGTTTCACTATAAAAAGATATTATGGAAGTTCATTAAGGGAGACTGCTGTGCGAAAACTAACGGTTGAGATGATATTCATATGTGATGACACTTTGGGCTTGAATGTGTATTCGAAATGGGCGATCATTATATAAAACCAGAAGCCTTATTGGAACGCGCCATGTGGTCGCATACTTAAGACTTCTTGTTATCAAATTTTTGACTTTTTTTTGAAAGACATTGCCTAATGACATTGCAAAGAAAAGTATTTCAAGTGGGTTTACTAAGCAAAGGAAAAGGAAATGAAATGAGATGAATGCATATTAAATGTGGGATTAAATTTAGCAAAAGAAAAGGTCGCGATGTTGCTTGGATTATTTTCATTCTGAAGTTTATCATGAGGAAAATGAAACAAAATGTGTAATATGATAATAAAAAGTCTGTGATGACTTACAATTATGATTAAACATAATGGAGTAACGAGGCCCCATATGACACCTTCATAGATCGATATGAAGCAGCTGTAAGTAAAAATCAATCATTATTTGAATTCTCGGAAAGTTACTGGACTTACAAAAGATGATTGCCATATTGGTCGGCGCGAACACCCACTGATAAGGCGACAATAATAGCTGCAACACCATAACCAACAAAATAATAGAAACGCATAGGGCCACGATTGATGTCACGAATTTCAGTCAACATACGATACAGATGTATGCTTTCGATGAGCATCCATGTAAAAAGACATTGAAATGAATAGTGTAGAAATATGGCGACTAATTTGCATGAGGATTCCATCTGGACCAATGAGGTGCGATTACGTACGGCCAATAAGAACATCAATTCGGTCATAAACAAACAAAGTACAATGTTTTTGTGTATGGAATTCGAATTCGTATCAAGTCCTCGGACTACCGACAGAATGATTAATGTCAATGCCAGCAAAATTAACGAAGTTATAGTCAACGTATACGATGTGGCTATTTGTGCCATGGATTCCTCGTAGTAGAACTGTGTTTGTATATTTATGATATGAAAAGTGAATACTATTAAATTGAACACTTACCTCATCACCAGAAACGTCCATAAGAACAGCCATTCCAAATGCTCGATCACATGAGCAATTGATGTAATCATAAGATGTTCGAAATCGTTGAGGAGGATAAAAACCTTTCAGCTCACATCCTTTTGATGACCAACGTCCTCGACTTGATGAACGACGATTCGAAACACCTGATGTGGCCACCGATGTAGATGTTGGAAATGCCCAATAAACACATTGAGGACTTGATCGACCTTCTCGTGCTAACGTACGGAAGCGAAATCGAATTTTCGGATGTAACGATTTAGCTAAAAACTTCTGAGCTGAACTATTTGCTGGTTTCATTGTCAATGTGACCATCGGAGTATTGGCTTTAATTGGATTCGAAAAACGTTGCCTTTGAAATATAAACATGAATAATTAATACGAAGACAAGCAATCATATTATAGTTTACCTGACAGTCGAATCTGTATTGCTGGGTAAAAATTGAGCCATCGATGTGAATATTGTATAACCAACCAAAGCATTCTGTTGTTGTTGAGGCCTGAACAATGAAGCTGGCGATGCTGATGCTGATGATGATGGCAAAGACGATCGTAATTCATCAAATGATTGAATATTCAATATTTTTAACGGTATGATGGCTTTCGTTATATCATCAATATTGTGTTTTCGTAATGGATAGTTGTTGTATTTGGGTACGACAACAGATGGATTTAATTGATTCAGCGGAATAGTGTCATCTTCTCGATCAATACTAGATGTGATTAGCGGATCTGGAGGTAAACTAAAATCCAGATATATTGAGGCAGTAGAATTCGATTCGCGGATCGAAGATGGTTTATGGCTATGATGGTCATGAGATTTCGACAGATGTTCTTGCCGCTGAAATAGGCTTGATAAATCCCAAAGTTCGTGGGTGGCAACAGTATCCAAGCCAAATATTAGCCATTTAGTGGCTATCTCAAATGGTTCAGTGAATGTATCGCGTTGATTATTGATTAGTACTTCGGCATATTGATTAAAAAATTTCAAAAGTTGTTCAGGACCGACATCGATGTCAGCGATACGTTCCCAAACGGTAGAGTAACGAGGATCCAATATGGCACTGGTAGATTCGCATAAATTACGAAGAAAGTGACGATCTTGTTTATGTGTTAAATTTAGACCTGTTTGATACAATTCATTCTGAATCAAACGACGAACCAGATGAAAAACCAGATGCACATCACCACCATAGAATGAATCCGTTACATTGATGGCTGTTCGCAGATCATTAACCAGTCGAATAGAATGCTGAGTGTTTATAAGGACTATACTGCCATTTTGCTGAGAATCAGAATCAGAAATAATTTTCCATTGTTCTTGTAGATCAAGGAAAGGATCCGAAAGGCATTCGAAAAGATCCGGTTTCAGCCAACCATCTCCTTGCCGACAAAAACGATGAGCCATACCGGTCGAGCCTGACGGACAACGACGAGTTGATTTCGATCCGAATGGTGTTCGTTCCCACCATATTCCATCGGAAAAAGCACGAGGACAGGCATCATAAATGACTTCACAACCACGATTAGTGACTTCTGCAAATGGAGATGGACATGTGTCGCAACGACGTCCGATTACACCTGGCCGACATTGACATTGACCATTTAGACGATCACATCGATTGGTATACGAACCGGTTGTGTAACAATCACATTCAAAACAAACATCAGAACCGATCGGTTGAAAACGATTTGCTTGGCAGGAGCATTGTCCAGTCGTCTTGTTACAATTACCATCATAACCTTTGCTAGCATCACAATTGCAAGGGCCGCAAATAGGTGAACCCCACCAATCAGCCGGACAAGTTTCGGGGAGACGATCTTCGCAATAGAAGCCCGAATGAAAACGATCACAAAGACAACGATAGCCATAGGTGTTGTTAGCTGTTACACAAGTTGAGCCATATGCACATGGATTCAATTCACATATGGGCATGCAGTGTTTGCCAACAAAACCAAGATGACAACGACATTCATGGTCACTTATACCTTTGACAATGCAATCGCTGTTCGATGGACAAGGATCAGATTTGCATTGATCGTTGCCGTTTGAAGAAGGTGATGGACACCCTATGAATACATTATCTTCCAAAGTTGGTCGTAGCCACGACTCTTTCGAATTGCCCACATCCAATGATTGAATGCAGCCAATGAATGCTGGGGCTTGTGATCGATATGTATAAGCTTCAGTGATCTCATCCGGTGTATCATGACCACCAACTGTTACTTTAGCTATGTAAAGACCCAATATTTCAGCTCCATCTAGTCGTGTTCGTTTAGTGTATTGACCATAATCGACACTCAATGTGATACCGATTGCCATCCATCGTGCTTCCACGTGATGCCATTTGCCGTCGTTAATTTCCATATCTTCAATTACAATCGGTGGTCGATCATCAACACCGTAAGACAATTTGCTGCCGATGATTTCGAATCGTACCATGCTGCTTTGGCCCAATTGTATGGCAACAATGATAGCATTACGAGCAGAAGTTCTCATATCAAAGCTAACTATCCATGGGTAAGCTAATGGCTGAAGATTAGGAGTGAATGACAAGAATCCATTGCCCTTGAAATGTCTGACAGTATCAGTCGATATCAAACAATCTTGGCCAGTATAACCGTTTTCACAACGACAGACGTAGCCATTCCAAGCATCTTCACATTGACCTCGACCATTGCAGGAATTGGTGTTACAAAAGCTTTTTTTAGATGGACAGCCAACTATTGTTCCATTATTTGCTACGTAGCCATCAAAATCGACAAGATTATGATCGATACGAAGATCCGATATACAACCATTAAAATCGGTGTTTTCCACTTGGAATTCTGTTGGCAATGGAGGAAGTCCACCAATCTGAAGCGGTCCGGTAAGATCCAGGAATCTGAAACAGGTTTGCATACGATCGGAACATCGTGATTCAAGAATCAAAGTGGTACGATTAGCACAAGCAAATTCTGGTCCCAAATCATAGCGATCAACGGCACTAAGCAAAGCTTCATCACAGTTATCTAATATCAATGTAGCCGTACGATTTACATAGTTAACTTGCACGTGATGCCATTGGCCATCATTCAGACGATTGCCTACGGAAACCTGAGCTCGATTGACACCGCCTAACGAGAAGGAAAAATAAACTCGCCCATTGATGAGCTCCAATCCGATGTAATCATGGAGTTCATTATATCGACCATTGTACAATAATAAGCCATTGGACTGACGTGTGGCAAACCGAAGTTTGAGATTTAATCGATAACGTTGTTTTAGCGCTGAAAATGTTAGATATGATCCGGTTACAAATGAACGTGACCGTAGCTCACAGAAGGGTGTGCTCCATTCGGATTGTACACAATCCGTACAAATAGCCATTCCTTGCTGTTGGGTAGCCGTTATTGCTCGAATATCAATAGTTGATGCGGATGAATTACCAGTTATGTATGAGTCAAGTGGTAATTTTGTATCGTGTTCCAATAAATTCTTTGATAATGGTGAATTACATTTTGATCGACCACGACATAAATTGGTTCGGCAAATATCAGTCCAGATATTAATTTCACAATTTTTGCCTGCATAGCCATCATTACAATCACAGTAATAACCACCTTCTTTTCGTACACATTGACCACCATTTTGACATGGATTGGAGAAGCAAAGATTGATTTCAATGTCACATTCATATTTGTGTTGCATTCCTATATTTGAAAAAAAATGAAAAAAGTTAGAGATATAAACATTAAAAACACTATGGCTAACTGGATCATCACCAGAAACTATTCATTGGATCGATATGCTGTTCAGAGTTGTGTAAATTGTATCGATCCGTATGTCCAATTCGAACATACATTATTGCGAAATTTTATTAAGTGCAATAGAATGGACGAAAAAAAAAGTTGGTAAATTGAAAAAAAAACTTTTTCCTCTATGATTTTTTTTTGTTGTTGTGGAAATAGGGGCCAAAACCTTAGACAAAGCGTTCATCATCATTATAGAAGTCGACATGGCGAACAAAATGATTATGATGATAGCTTTGGATGCGGTGAATGTTAACGTTAGTCATGAGTATCGAATAAAAGAACAAAAAAACAGAATAATCATGACGGTCATGTAACAGGAAAAACATCGAGAAAGAAAGTTGAGGCAATTTAAATTTCCACTTGAAATCATGGTTATAGCTGGTGCAATCCAAAAACAAAACGAACAGAGTCCAAGTTAAAAGGCATGAATTTGTTTCAACCGCGGAAAAATACCGCCCACTATAACATGTAAGTCGTAAACATTTAAATGATGGTTGTTGCTGATTTCATGTTTTTTTGTTTTGTTTTGTTTTGTTTCTATGCTGATATATCTAATATTGAGACATTTTCCCGGTTGACAAAAAAAGGCCCGATCTTTTAGGCCTAAGTAGTAAAAAGAATAGGATAAATAAAGAAAAAGATAGAACAAGTCATTATCATTATCAACAAAATAAGAGAATAAATCTTCATTTGCCTGGCTGGTTGCCTATATTCGTTCATCATTTGGCTTAGCTTTTTTTTATTATTATGATTGTGGCTGTTGTAGTCATCTAGCAAAGAAAAAAATCATTGAAATCAAGCGACAAAATAAAATTGTGAAACGACGCCATAATCATGTCATATGAATCCATTTGTTTGTTTGTTCAAGCCGAATGAGTGTACAGTGATATACAAGAGATTCTATAGGAGCGAAAAATTTCTTTACAATTCAATGATTTGCATTCGAGCAATCGAACAATTCAATTTAAATGTATAGAATGAGCCATCTTGAGTCATCATCAACAAATGCTACACATTTATATTCACTTTAGCATTAAAATCCATGGATCAAATTAAAGCTTTGTACGTACACTCAACACACATTTGAACCTTCATCAAACTATCAGCCGGAATAATTATCACGAAGGAAACCAATTTCTTAGGCAATAATGATTATCGCGATTAAATAATGAAATGATTTCGAACTATAGTACACAATCGGTTTCTCATTTTCTCATTGATTTTTTTCCTCACTATTTTTGCAGACGGCTTACCAAACCAGAATATTCCAACTGGCCATTCGTTTGTTGAATTATCACCCAAATAAACTAGAATTCGTTTACTTGCTCGAATTTATTGATTTTGAAACAATGGACAAGAAATAGAAATAGAGTATTTTTTTTGCAAACGTGTCGATCGATTTCTTCTCATGCATTCAATTATGAACATTTGAAAAAAATGGGCACCATTTTCGTCGGGTAGTCGAATCGAATCGACAATGTTTGACGGTCCATTGCCATATCTATTATAGAATCAAGAACGACTGGTAAATGAACTGCCATATTTGGAAACAAATTAATCACATTGTTTTGTTCACGGCTTGCATTCCTGGTTACTATTTGCCAGTCTCATTGAACAATCAGTTTTCGAAACTGAACATAAAATGAGCAAATATTGATTCAATGACAGAACTCCGGAAACGAATGTATTGTGTGTGTGTGTGTGTGTGTTAAAGATGTCATCACCCATTTCCATATTTTTTTAAATAAAAAGCCCGGTCTAATTATCCGGTGAAAATATTCGTAGTGATTCACATTAATTGAGGCGACAAATGCCAGAAACTCTAAACATACATCCTTGTTCCAATTAAATTTTCGTATAAGAATTTTGAAAAATGTTCGATAAAGTAAACATTGTTGGTATTGCAACTAAGGTCGGAAATTGATTGCAATCGACTCGTGCTAAAATCGCAACCGGATTTCATACATTCATGTTCATGTTGACAAAAAGAACTCAAAATAAAAAAAACAGATAGAAGAAATAGAAAATGAACTGAATTTCTCTTTTATATTGAATTCAAAAGTTGTTTGAAAAAAAAGAATTGAAAATTTTAATTCAATTTTTGATTTAAATTAAAACTTTGCCTGCTGCTGCTTCGATTTTTTTTTTCGTTCTTGGCAAACCACACACATATACAATGCAAACATATACCCGGCACAGCCAATCATCATGAAGTATAGAATCGATTTTTTTTTTTTATTCGCTCGGTCGGGTATAACTTTATATAATGAAAATATATGGATGGATGTATATATGGAGTTTCTTTTTTTTCTCTACTTTCTGTCTGTCCATTATCATCAAAAATCATTGCCTTGCCATCATCATAATCAACATGATCAGTGAAAGAATCTAAAAATTGTCGTCGTCGTCAAATTGTAGTCTGATAATGATAATCATTTTGATGAACGAAAATTTCAACTTTTTTTTGTTGTTGGAAACAAACACACTATAGATTGATAAGTATATGAACTGAATTTAATTAAATCCAATTCCAATGATTTTTATTCGCTGCCATAATAGTTTCACTAGCTTCATGGCTGGATGATTAGATGGGAAAAGAATTTCCGATTCCTAGTAGCTAACATTTTCAAAATGTATGAACAAATTTTATTGCTGCCTTCCCTCTTCTTGTAAATTTTAGAATACCGTGTAAGCTTTGAATTGTTTATGAATTCATCAGCAAAATTTGATGGAAATAGAGTTTCTTTTTTTTTATTCTGGATGAATTCGTTGAATTATTTGTTAAGCTATTTGTGTTTCACTTTTTTTTTGAAAAATACAGGAACATACGACACGACAGTTATTTTTTTCATTCAATGATGGAATCTAATGGGATCAAACATCAACAACAACAACGTCGCCCGTAAGTAATGTATGATGGTGACGACATTTGGGCCTGTGAAAAAAAATCTACAAAAATCATTGGAATGGCCATCGATCATTTCGATTCGGCCTGTCGCGTTATATGTTTGTATTTTGTTTGTTTGTTTGTCATGCTTTTATACTATGCAGTCCCAATCGGCCCAAAATCGCTAAAGCATACACCATATTTTGCACTATTATACATGTCATCATTTTTATGCTTGATTTTTTTCCTAATAACATCCATCCAAAATTCTGAAAAGAAAAAAATTGTATCATCTATTCAATGTAACGAAATACTGAAAAAAATGAGACATGCAATTTGTCGTTTCATAATTTGCCGCGTATAGATAACGATTGTAAATTATAAACAAACTAAATCGAAAGTTTTTGTTCCGACTATTGTTATAAAGCCCTGGATACCCTTCTCCAATAACAATAATCAAAAAAGATCAATCCGCCTGCTATGTTATGAACAGGAAACATAAAAAAAACCCATTCAAACAAATAGTTATAATAATGAATAAACGAACATATGAATACAGTATTGTTTGTGAATTAATTAGTATGATTTTCATCTTCGATTTCACATGAAACAACTAATTAATAGCAATGGCATTTCATTGTATGCAATTATAATAATACAATATATTCGACTGATGATGTCAGCCAAAAAAAACATATCGGTTCTTTTACAGAACATAGATAGAGAAAATGTAACATTCACCAAGGCAAACACCGAATAATTCTATCGATAGATTAGGAATGTCAATTCTGTTTGAATGAAACTTCTGATAACGATAACCCAAATGGGCGACAAATTCTATGAATGTTATTAACTATTAATCGAAGCATACATTCATTAAATGATGATAACACTATTGTTATGTTCATTGATCCAGATTCCATTTGATTACTACATTAAGTTGATGATGATGATGTGATGATGATCAATGGATATTTGAAAAATATTCAGCTTCAAAATGTTTATATGACAAACAAAAATGCAATTGGGATTTCCTTGAACAGGGACCGGATGAATGTCAATGTTGGCCAGCACAAATGATCCAAAACGAAATTCATATTCTGTTTGGCAAGAACATTAATATTTGATTATGACATTCGTTCAATTTTTAATGGTTTATCATAATGTTCCCGATTGTAATCATATACGGATCATCATCATTCATCATCGTATTTAGCACATCACTGGCTGACAAAAATTAATCTCAATTAATTTTGGTTCGTTTCATTTAAATGGACAACCATGGCTGTTAGATTATCAGATAAAAACAGTTAATTAACAAATTTTTCATTTTCATTCGAAAATTAAGATGACCAAATTCACACATGCACACAAATAAAAACTGACAAATAGAAAAAAACTAAATGTTTAGATGTAGGGCTATTTCTAGACATTTCTGGAAATTCATCGAAAAAACAATCCAATACAGTCGAACAAGGTTGAATAACATTTATTGTCAGAATTTTATCAAAAAAATTATAGCAACTTTTTTAACCAAAATCAGAAATTGATACAGATATGGGAGATACATGACACGTGTCTTAGACAATCGATTCTGGAAAAAAAACCACATCATCAAAAACAGAAATGGTTGGCTGCTGGTTAGTCTTTTGGTTCAGTAGTTTTAAATGATGATAATGAAATCAAATCAAATGCTGACAAAAGACCATCCATTTTGAATAGACCATTATCGTCATCAGAAAAAAATATCAGATGCAGATACGAGAAAAAAAATAATGAATAGCAACATTTCTGTACTATGATGATGATTTTCAATTTTTTTCTCTTCGAATAAATTTAACTTTCAAAGAAAAAAATTCGTTGAAGATATGGTTGAATTTATATTTTTCTAAAAAAATCATCTTCATGATCAATAACAATCCAAAATCGATTTTCGAATGATCATATTGGCCAATTATTAATACCGATAATGGATTAATATATAACAAATAAAATGTATGAAACAAATGTGTTTGTTCTGGTCAGTGATCATGAGTTTGGGTCAATATGATTAATCAATATCATTCCAAGCATAGTTTAATGATCTAATCGCGTGATATCATTAGATCTATCGAATAGCGAAAAATCAAATCAAAGATTATCGCTCCCAGAAAAAAAACTAAAAAAAAGATGCCATCACACACTAAAGGTGTTTTACAAAACAAAAAAAAAATGAAAAAAGAATTTGATGTCATGAATGGAAAACCAATT
>ERZ500997.111-NODE-111-length-22227-cov-6.484891_pt1 | contig 22227 bp, 12 predicted proteins | sample MGYA00248826_ERZ500997 | MGnify/ENA primary metagenome ERZ500997 (study PRJEB25958, sample SAMN03398524) | human skin metagenome | study: EMG produced TPA metagenomics assembly of the Human Skin Microbiome Metagenome (human skin metagenome) data set.
GATCATTCAGGAATAATGTAATTAAGATAGATGTGTGTTTTTGTATGTAGATCAACAAAACAAAAAGAATAAGGAAAAATAGAAAATAAGATCATCATTATCAATCGAAGTTTGAACTTGGGATTAATGATTGATAATTGGTCAACATGGTTTAAACAAAATGATGGTCGTCTATATTTGATTGATTGATTGATAAGTACAAAATTGAAAAAAATGAATGAAAAAGTACATTTTTGAATAATAATTAACGACCAGCAGTTGTTGAACCATAACCAGAAGATTCTGCAGTCAAACCTGCTGCTTTCATAAAATTCATCATCGATGATGATGCAGATGCAGATGATGATGAGGATGATGGTACAAATGGATTAGTGGCCATTGATGTTGATCCAAACATATTTGCTGCTGCGGCAGCAGCAGCGGCAGCCGCATAATGTTGATGATGTGCCGCAGCAGCAGCAGCAGCGGCGGCAGCCGCAGCTGAAGGACCAAACAATGATGCAGTCGGTGGTGGTGGTGGCATATACAATGAATTTAAATATGGATTATGATGTGGATGATGATGCGAGGGTGGTGGTTGTGGTTGAGGTGAATATGGCATATAAGGAGAAGATGATGATGATGATGATGGACCAGGTGTTGTCGATAGATTTGATAATGATTGTTGTTGCGGTGGTTGTTGATTATGATGACAATTAGACGAATGATTTCTTCTTGATTTATCACTTTTGGAAGAATTATTTTTTTCATTTGTTTGTAACATTTCTAATTTTTCAATTTGTTCTTTATTTAATTTGTCCAATATACTTGCACCACCACCGGATGAATTAAGTAATGAATAACGTGAAAATATATTTTCACGATCAGCTGTTGATAGACCAGCACGTAATGATATGTCTTGTAATGATTTGAATGGATCTGGATGTTGCATAATTGATGATGATGATTGATTAGTAGATGAACCTGGATAGGTGGATAATGATGGTGGTGGCCAAAGATTGGAAGTTTTCGATGTTGTTGCAGTTGTTGTTGTTTGTGAATATGAAGATGGAAGAGAAATACCAATTGGTGGTGGATCAACACTTGAACGACCTGGTAAAAATGCAGTTGATGGTGGTGTTGGTGGAAATGGACTATTATTTCCAGTAGCGGCTACTGCTGCAGCAGCATTCAACATATCAAAATAACGATGTTGTTGTTGTTGTTGTTCAGCGGACATTGCATTGGCCGTAGATGTTGATGGATAAAACGATGATAATGAACCAGCAATAGGTGTGGATCGATGATGATCCATCAGATGATGATATCCAGCATTATTATTAGCATTCATTAATAGATTACCATTTTCCATCGGTGATGGTTGATGTTTAATTTGTTTGGATTTTTTACTACTACTTGGTGTTTCATTACGATGATGATGATGATGATTAATATCGCCATTATGATGATTATTCTGTTTACGATTTTTACTTTCGGATGCGTCATTTTTACGTTTTTGTCCACTTGGTTTTGAATCTATTGATAACGGTGATGTCCTACTTAACGTTGGTGAGGATGATGATGATAAAAGATCATTATGATGTGGTCGATTTAAAGCAGCCCATGCTGATAAAGCTGATGATGCAGGATTAGCAGCAGCAGCTGCTGCTGCTGCTGCCATTGCTGCTGAATAATAATCATTTGCTGATGTTGATGCTGATGAAATCAATGGTTGATTATTATTATTATGGCCATAAATAGAAGTCGGTTGTTGTAATGATGATGATGATGATGATGGCCACATATCGAACGATCCAGCATGATGTGATGGTAGTTGCGGTGGTGGTGGCGGTGGATATAATGCCGGTAAATTTTGTGGTGCAGATAAGGATGGTAATCCTCCTCCTACGGTTGCTGTATGACCAAATCGATTAGGATATTGTTGTGTTATTGTTGTAACCGATTGTGAACGGGTTAATGTTGTTAAACCATTATAAGGATCAAGTGCTTTTACAGTTGTTGTTGAATAATTTGAAATACTTAACAATACTGGATCAGATGGTGGTGGTAGTGATGGTGGAGGTAAAGAGGGAGGTGGCAGTACAATTGGTGGAGGTTGAGAAGGTGGTGGTGGTGGCAAATTATGAATCGATTCCAAATGTGTAACAGTTGCAATATTGTTGTTCGAATTGCTGGAGTGTTTTGCAGATTTTGACGACGAAGATGAATTTGAATTGGATGATGATGATGATCTATGATGATTTTTATGATTGGAAGTCATCAACATCGGATTGAATGATGAATTTTCTTTTTTAATATTATTCGATCGTCCACCAACATTTTCAACATCGTAATGTTTGCTTTTGTTGGTACCGAATTTTCTATCCTGATAAATGTTCCAGGCAATTTTGACATGCATACTGGCACCACGAATTTTTCCTTTACGCTACAAAAAACAACAACAAAACAAAACAAGACAAGACAAACAATCGATTAATTTATTTGATCAATTTTTCATCATCATCATCACGATGAAGATCATGTTTTTCGATGAAGAAAAAACTAACCTCATGTAATGATAATTGTGATGATGATGATGGCTGATGTTCGAATTTCATTGTTGATCGTGCAATGGCAGCAGCAACATTCGGAGTTGATGCTACCGGTTTGATCACAGTCTGTTGTTGTTGTTGCTGTTGTATGCTGGTGGAAACAGGCTTTTGACAATTAGCCATCAATGGTATTGGCATCGGTGGATAATTTGTCATTGCAGCAGCAGCAGCTGATGATGATGATGATGATGACATTGATGAATTATTATGAAGATGATAATGTTCATAAGGTCTAATAGGCGTTGTATTCAATGGGTAAGGCTAAAAAATTTAAGAAGAAAAAACAATTAGAACACCAAACAAAAAAACAGCATGATTTATCAAAACGAACCGAATTGCCATTTGACATTAATGACGGTGATGAATTAGTAGTGGTTGTCGTTGACGTTGTCATCGTTGATGTTGCTGATGATGATTGCGGTATCATCATCATCAACGATGGTGAAGGCGAATGTGGAAAATAATGATGAGGATGATGATGAAAAGGTTGTGGCGTTGAAATCGGTGTCAATGGACCACCGGCAATATTAGGAGGAGGAGGAAGAGGTGGTGGAGGTAACGATGGATTACGATTTTGGCCATCATAAGCAGCGGCTGCAGCAATCGATGCTGCCAAAAATCTTGAATCCAATTCATGTCGAAGTAATTCTTGACCTAAATTATCAATATGACAAATGATTAATTAATTAATCAAATTAAATGAATATTTTGAAAAACATACTTTGTGTTGATGAATAAATTGATGGCGATGATGATGATGCCGAACTGGATGATGATAATGGTGGTGGTGGTGGCGGTGGTAATGTTGTTGATGGATTAAAATAATTGGCCAATGATGCTGATGTAGATGGTGTTGGTGGACAATGATGGCCACCACTAACACCACTACCGAATACCGGATGTACAGGTGATGATGATGCTGAACTTGATGATGATATTAAAGAACCGGCACTGAAAAAAAACATTCGAAGAAAAAAAAAATTGAACCAAACAATCGAAAAAAAACAAACAAATGAAAAAGAAAACATACCTTGCATTTGACCATAATAATCGATTATGATGTCCATTATTTTTTATATGACTAGCATTAACATTGTTACTCTCCATATTATGAATCGAATGTAATGGATGTTGTTGATGTTGATAGATCTGATGTTGATTATTATTATTATTATAATGATGAAAATGTTTATCATTTGATTTTGTTGTTGTTCTAAGTGTAGAATCTCTTTCATCTTTAGGTTCTTCTTTGATATTAAATTCAGTATTCGTTGTAATAATATTGGCTGTCGGTGATGATCCTTGTTGCTGATGATAGGATTTACCATTATTATTATTATTACCACCAATCGATTGACTTAATTGACTTAGGCTTGAAAGACTTTGATTTGGTCCAAATGTATTGGATTTGGATTGTAATTCATAAGATGAATTATTAAGATTATTATGATATTGATATTGATTTGGATGTAATAACGATGGCGGCCTTAATGAATCATCATTAGCATCAACATTATTAGTGGATAATGAATCACATTTTGTTAACATTTTTGTCATCAATGTTTTATCATTATTCAACGATGATGATGATGATGAATCTTTTGTTAAAGATGTTAATGTTTCGCCGGGTGATAATTCAAATGTATAAACATCTTTAATGGTGTTAGTGGTGTTTGACGAAGATTGTCGATGATGATCATCATTAATGTTTTTCTTTGAATTAGTCGTAGATAATTTTTTATTTTTACCCAATCGTTTTCCTTTGACATTATCGTTAGGATTTTTCGATGTCGATTCACTCAAAGTAACAATTTCCTCTTCATTATCCGTATTACCATTATTATCATCATCAATATCCGTACGTTTTCGATTGGATTTATTTTTCATTTTCAATGTTTCTTTGGCAGCAGCAGCGGTGGTGGCTAATTTTTTAGAATTTTTCAATTTCGAAGCACTGGTGGTGGTTGTTGGCAATTTTTTCGACTTTGAAGCTGTGGTCGTCGTCTTGCTTTTCGTCTTTTGGTTAATCAAAGGTGATTTTTTCTTCGGTGCTTTTTTCCCACTAACACTTGTGGATGATTTAGATTTCAAAGTAGTCGTCGTCGTTGCTGCTTTTCGGTTTTTATTCTTATCATTATCATCATCATCTTCGGTTAAGATTGCACGATCATCATCAGCCGGATGCTTGCCATTATCATTATCATCATCATGACATTCATCTTCGGTAAGAAAATTTTCAACAAGATCCATATGTTCATCATTTTGATTATCACCGTTATTATCATCATCTGAAACAGCTGAATCGGATGATAATTCTGATTGTTTACGTTTTTTCTGTGAAAGAATTGGTTTCTTTTTCGTCTGTTTTTTATTATTATTATTTACAACAGTTGAAGAAGAGGATGATTTTTTCGATTTAATCGATGTTGGTTGTTTAGCGGCAGCAGCGGATAATGGTTTTGATCGAAGTATTCGACGTTTTGCAATTGGTTTACGATTTTTTGTTGCTGTTGTTGCGGTAATTTTTTCATCATCATCATCATCATCATCATGTTGAGATTCGTCAGAATCATCTTTGGCATCCGAATCCGAATGATCCTCATTATCATCCGCATCATCATCGTCGCTGCCATCAGATTCATCAGAATTTTCATCATCATCATCATCATCGTCTTCGTCTTTAGTTTTTGATTCAGATTTTTGACGCTGCTTTTTATTATTCGCAGCTTTTCCAGCTGATTTAGCAGGCAATTTTTTTCGTTTTTTATTCTTACTACCTATTGGTCGACCAACAGTTCTTCTTTTCTCTGTTTCATCATCATCATCATCAGAATCATCCACATCATCATCATTATCAGATTGATCAGCTGCAGATGAATCATCTAAATCATCATCATCAGTTTCGGGTGGACAATCATTATCATCATCATCATCTTGTTGTGATGAATGACCACCACCACTACTACTAGCATCATCATCATCATCATCATTATCGGAAATAGACGATGATGATGATGATGATGATGATGAATTCATCATATCCTTTTCGGAATTTGATCGTTGCTGTTGTTGTTGTTGTCTTTTAGTTTGTTGTTTCTTTGTTTTGTTAATTGTTTTTCGATTATTTGATTTTTTTGTTGCTGTTTTTGTTGTTGATTTGTTGGCTGTTTTCTTAGATTTTTTCGTTGATTTTGATTGTTGTTTTACAGGTGATTGTTTTGTTTTTGATCGTTGTTGTTTGGTCAATTTTGTTGATTGTTTGGTCGTTGATTTTGTCAAAGATTTTGCACCTGAAAAATAAAGAAAATAGCCATTTTGATTAACGATGTTTATTTGAAAAGAATCACAAAAAAATGCTTTAATTAAAAATCAAAATCAAAAAACATTGTCTGATCCAGAATTTGAAAAAACCTTAACCAGAAAACAAAAAAAAACAAAAAAAAAAGATCTTCGGTTATTGAACAAAAGCTATACAGCAGTGAGCAAGAAAACTTATGGCTGACGATGGAAAATATCATTCGTTTTTTTTTTGTTTTTGATAGTTTTTCTTTCTTTCTTTCTCTTCATTCAAAACAAAAAACAAGCAAACAAGACAAATGATGCATGAAACATGCAATGAATGGAAAATGAATGAAGAGAGAGAGAGAGAGAGAGAGAGATTATATAGAGTGAATGGAATGAAAGTTACATAACCACGCATATAAACAATAATAATAATAATAATGTTGACGGGCCTGGCTGGATGTTTTTTTTCTCCGTTTGTTCCCATTCAAACATTATTATTTTTCTTCCTTTTTTTTCGATGGTCATAAATCAACAGGACAGGATCATCAACATAACCATCAAACTTAAAAAGAAAAATCCATAAGGAAAAACATTTTTTTATTTCAAACAAACAACAAGATCAAAAAATTTCAAAAAATCAAAAAAAAGAAACCAAAAAAATTGAAAAATTTGATTCCAAAAAAGCTAATCATCAAAGACTAGGTTAACCAGACACCAAACACACCATCGATATCATTTTAATAAGCTACCTGCTTAATACCAAACATTAACCAAAGAAAAAAAAATGAAATAAAATAAACAACCAGATTCTGTGTGTTGGAAAAAAGTTTTTTTTGTAAAAATAAAAAAAAGTTTCTTTAAAGTGTGAATGAATGTGATTGCTCGAAAAACCAACAAAAATAAAATAAGATTTTTGGTCGGTTGGTTTGGTTTAGGTTCAACAAAATAGTGAAAAACAAATCAAGATTTTTCAACAAAAAAAAAGTTCTCATCATAATCATCATCATCATCATAATGATCATCATGTACAAAAGAAAAGAAAAAAGTTTCTTTTTTTGATCCAAGTTTGTTTGTTTAGTTTTCAATTCTACTCACTATGTGTAGAATTTTGACTAAATCAAAATGGCCCCATAACACATAACGAATAAGAAGAAGAAATGTCAGAATAAAATTCATTTTAGCTTGGATTTCTTTTTTTTCATCCTGTGTGTGTTGGTTTCCACAAGAAAAAATGGTGCATAATTTATTATACGGACCAAAATATATTCTCTTTTGCTTTTCACAGACATTTTTCTGTTAAGGATTTTCTTGCTTTGAAAATGAAAACCAAGCCAATTTTGGCATAACCATTTTACAGTGAAAAAAGAAGAAGAAAAAAAAGTTAAGAAAACTTGGATTCAACCGACCTAACCAAAGAAAAACGACAAACAACAAAATTCAATCCTGGACAGGCAAAAGAAAAAATACTTCTTTTCTTCTTTTCTTGTTGTTTTCTTGGATAAAGAAATAAAACCAGAAAAACAAACGACCGATGGAATGATCCAAAATAAATAAAAACAACAAAAAACAAAAACAAACGATGGCGACCACCACCAAACAATTTTCGCAAAAGGCTATTTGTATGCATAATAAATACACAGAGAATGCATTTCTTTTCCTTTTTCGTAGTTTTTTTTAACATTTGGATATTGCGCCCAAAATGTAGTAATTTTCTTTCGTTAGTTAGGTTTGGGTTAACCGAATCTAAAGAGTTCAAAATGAATGAATTTTTCTCCTTAATTATGTAAGGATTATTCCTATTTTTTGGTGATCAATTCTGATCAAAAAAAGTGAAGAAATGATGAAAGATCTCTATGTCAAAAAATCTGTCATTTGGAAATTTGTTTTGAAACATACCAGCTCCAGTCAAAACAGCCAACTCTAATAGATAGATAAAACTATTTTGAACGCCAAAAATGAATATTGTACTTGTGTTTTTACCAAACGCCAGAAAATTATTCAAAACTCTGGTCGATTATGATCATCATCGTTGGCTTTTGGTGATGGTAATAGTTGATGGTGACAAATGATGTTACGCATGAAAAATCATAGACTTTTTTCTTCTTTTGCTCACCATCACTACTATCAACAGCAACGATATGTAGTTGAAGAAAAAAAACCAGATGGAAATATACAACGAGTGTGAACAACAAACAAACAAACAAACGAACGAAAGACAAGAGAGTGAGAAAGATATATTTGGAGCAAAACACAGAGTGATCCATTACTGTGTGGTCATTTTCATTTCAAAAAAAAAAAAAAAAAAATTGTCAAGATTGGCACCAAAATGAATACCCGTGGTTAATTGATTCATTAAACAAAACAAAAAAGGATTAACCCCTATGACATTTGACATTCGTGAAAACAATTTGTTGACCTTTTAAACAATTATGAAATTGGCCTAATGATTCATTCATTCATTCATTCTACAAAAGAGAATCCATTTTATATTCAAAAAACGACCCAAAAAAAAACATCATCATAATCATCAACATCAACATAATGAAATAATAATTTGCTGCACTCCATTTGCACAGACTGCAAGTGAATGAAAGAAGAAAACTTTTTTTTCTTCATTGCATCTTTATCATTTATGAGTAGGCAGAAGAAGAGAAGCAACACAGAGAAAGAAAGAAAAAATCATTGATGATGATACTAAATCAATTTAGCCAATATTTTGTGGAAGAAACCATCAGAATCAGTCGTGTTTTTGGTGCTTGAAATCAAAATGATAATTTTTTCTTGTTTTCCTAATCTTTGGGAATTTTTTTTCGTATTGATAAATAAAATGACCGACAAACATAAGGTCCATTTGTGTTGTGTTTTTTGGCTGGGAAAAATTTCGAAAAAAAAAATAAAATAAAATTCCAGCACCAGTAGCCAACTAGATTATCAAATATCAAGGGAATTCATTCTTTTTATGATGATGATGATGTTTACTTTTTGAGAAAAAGAAAACTGCATTTTGTCCGATTTACTTTATTATAACTGTTATTATGGATGTGAATCGAAGAAATTCGATACGGCACGATGAACAACCGAACAAGAAAAAAAAGGAAAAAAAATCATTGCATATACACTATGACAAACAGAAAGAAAGAAAGACACCAGGCATCAAATCAAAAATCGATCGATCGATCGATTCAAACAGAAATGATCGATACGCGAGCACACAGACACAAATCCGAAAAAAAACATTAAAAATAAAAAACTTACCTGAATCTGAATCAAAATGAATTGAATTGCTGTTGTTATTCACATTCAATACTGAATTTGTTGATGATCCACCACCACCACCAGCAGCAGAATTGGAATTGGTCGATTGATGATTTGCATTCACCTTTGTTACCTGTAATGAAAACGTAAAACGAAAAAAAAAGATGTTAGTCATTAATTAATCGATAGACCAAAAAAAACGCTCAAATCAAACATGATTTAGGCGTTTTTATGTTGGTAATTTAATTCAATTAAAAGTCGAATGTAATGTCCAGAAATGGTCGATCTGAAGTAAATTCAGTTGATCACTATGATCATGTAATGATAATCAAAAAGAAAATTGTCAATTTATTTTCTCAAATGACCAAAACAACAACAACAACAACAACATAAAAGTCAAAATTTGTTTCTTTTGGATTTTATTCGGAATGACCTTTGCTCTTTGTGCTATTATGGAATACAAAAACATCATTATCATCATGTATCGAGGCTTATCATAATCATCGATACCAATCAAATCAATCAATCAATCAATCGAAAACAAAAAGGAAAAGTGATCTAAATTTTTTCTTTTTCTTGCAAGTTGTTAAATTTGATTCACATGTTGTTTACACATGATGATGATGCTTCGAGGCTTTTATAAATGTTTTTTTTGTTTTGTTTAAAAAAACAAAAAAACAAAACAAACGATATAAACATTCATTAATTAAGATTTAAGATTTAATTAATTAAGGCTAATTAAAATTAAATCAATTTTTGAAAAAACATACAAAGGTTCAAATGTCATTCAGTAAAGTGAAATCAGAGTGAATTTAGATCATTTTTGGATCAAAAATAAATGAAGAAAAACGAATGACACAACCAGGTGAAATGACCAAATGACACATGAAATGATTTTCTGAACGGAAAAAAACCTGGCTATATTCAAAAAATTTACATTTTAACAACAACAACAACAAAAAAGATTGTCTGCCTTTCAATAAAATCCGAATGAATGAAAACATTGAAAGAAAAAAAGAAAAAAAAGAAAGAAAAAGTATGGCTGGTCAAGAGAAAATGATAGGTTATCATTATTCACAATTAGGGATGACCATTAAGAGTATCCTATTGATTGTGTTGTGTTTTGTTATGCTGTTGTTGTTGTTGTTGTTGGCCACTTAATATAATCATCATTATCATCATTCATTTCATTTCATTGAAATCGATTCACAATCTTTCTATTCCTTATCATTATTCGTCGTTTGATTCAAATTGAATTTTCAAATCAAACACACAAACACAAAGACAAGACTGATGCGAATAGAGAAGAAGAAAAAATTGTTTTTGTCATTATAATGAGGGAAAACAAAAAAAAACTTGAAAGCCAATTAACCAGAAAAAAAGGAGGGAAAAAATCCAGTTAACATCATCATTAAAAAAAAATCTTAATGCAGCCCAAAATCGAAATGAATAAAATTTAAATCGAAAAAATCCAAATTCAAAAAAAAAAAACATTTTCATTTATTATTCTTGGAACAATCAAAACTCGAATCTAAATTGATGATTTTTTCGTTTGTGTGTGTCACAAAATTAGGCTGCCAAATGAATTGGATTCTCGACAACAAAAACAGGAACAACATCTTAGTGAAATCATTAAAACGAAAAAAAAAATCAATCAATGAAGACAATCAATAAATTCAGTATCTGTGTTTGATCTTTTTGGATTGAAAAATTCACCGGAAAATCGGATTTTCAATTTGAATTTTTCTCAAGATTTTCATCGGAAAAAAATCAAAACTAAAATCCACATCTCAAATTCACAAAAACCACACCATAACTGTTATTTTTTAAAAATTGTTAAATGGCCATCATCATCATCATCAGATTTGCAATGGAAAAACAACAAAATATCAAAACAAAAACAAACATAACAAAAACTCAATGTGTTTATTCAAGTGAATCATTTGTGTATATCACGGCTGTTTTTGTCTTGTTTTGTTTTGTATTCGGGTTAATCTAGAAAAAATTCAACAAACAAGCAAAACGAAAAAAAATCCGATGTTTATAATGATGATGATAATTACATAGTAAATGAATGGAAAACTACACTAAATCAAAAACAAAACAAAACAAAACAAAAAACGATCAAATCAAGATTTTTTTTCCCATAAAATAAAAACCACAATCAGCCAACAACAAAAGAAAAGAAAGAAAAATCAGATAAAAAAAGCAGCTAATTAGCATCCTAAAAATGTTTTACATATGAGAAAAACAAAACCAAACAAATTCTGTTAACCAAGAATCTTTTTCAATACCTTTTTCATCGATATTCAATAATGATGATGGCTATTTTGTCAATATTTATTTTTGATGATTTTTTCATTGATCATCAATCGATCAATCAATCATCACAGATCAATCAATCAATCAATCGATTAAGAGATCAGAGATGAGAATCACAATTTTATTTCATCACTGGTACAGTTGAAATTCGAGACAACAGCAAAAAACAAGGAATTTTTCAAAAGAAAATTCACACACACAGCATCCATTCATCATCACCAAACACTGAATTGAATTTAAATTTTTGACAACCAAGAACAAACACAGAGACAGACAAAAATGATGGAAACTTTTTTGAATTCAATTCACAAATACAACTTTCAACTATTTCAACTTATATTGACTTTTGCTTCTTTTTTTTGATGCAAAATAGGTAAGAAAAAATTATGTAATTGATATATTTGGAGCAAGCAACAAATATAGGTGAAAATAACGAAATAAGAAAAAAAGATTCTTATTAATGAATTTCAGTCAAGTCAAGTCAGTCAGTCAGAAGGAATTTGATTCTTGATTCTTGACAAAGATTTGTGAATGCCGGAAATATATTATTCTTTTTCAGCGAATCGATGATTCGGCAAGAATTTTTGCTTATTGTTTTTCGTTTCAAATTTTGAGAAAATTTTAAAACTTTTTTCTCGTTGAACAACCGAAAAGCAGAATACCCACATTTATTTATTTTAGTAGGAAAAAAATTGATTTGGTCAAACAAACAAACAAATTTCAAACATAAAGCAATCTGATCGGAGATTACAGAAACAAAAAATCTTTGAGATGCAAATTGCGATTGAAAAACAACAGCGACAAATATGTTGAGATGTGAACACGACCAACACTGTCGATCAACTGACTTGACTGACGATAAAAACAACGAAGTCGAAGAAGAAGACGACGATTGTGAATCAACCAGAAAAAAAAAGATAAATGGCATGATCGAGAGAAATGAAAAAACCAAAAAACCTGACTGAACATAACCAGCCAGCCAGCAAGCCAAATAAAAAAAGGGCCATATAGCCAATGTTATAACCAAAAAGAAGCAGAAGCAATGGACATCAGCAAACGAACAAAAGTCGGTTCCATTTATATATTCAGTATTTTTTTTCCTGGCTGGTTTTCTTTGAATTTTGCCATTTTCTCTGTGTGAACCAAACAACCAACCAACCGATCAAACTGAATGGACCAAAAAACAGAAATGAAAAGCCTGCCATAAACAGAAAAAAAATTTTTGCTCAATTTGCAAACAACATTTTCAAGCAAAAAAACGAAAAAAAACTAGCTATTCGAGCAGTATTCACCGAAATTCAAAAGCAAAGCAAAAAAAAGAAATTCGAGCCGAACAACAAACGAAAAAAACTAGTTATGAGAAACACAAGCCAGTCAAGTTAACCATCACCACCACCACCATTCATTGAAATGAAATGAAAATATCCACATTCAAATTTTATATAGCAAAATCGGGAGTCGAATCTTTGAAGGAGGCGAAAAACAAAAAACAAAAACAACAAAATTTCGCTTTAAACATCATCATCATCCAGATGGATTTTTTTGCTTGCTTTTGGAGCCATTCTTCTCCATACACACACATACAGTGCAAACGGTTTTTCTCACAGTGTGTTCGAGTGAAGAATATGCTGCTACGGAATTCCGAAAAGGAACAAAAAAAAAAAAAGTTTCAATGCAAAACACACATAGTGAGAGAAGCAAATAGCAAATAGCACAGGATATTCTAACTAGAAAAAAAGGCAGAATATTACATAGGATTCCGTAACAATTGAATAACACTGAAAGAGAGACCCTTTTTTTCATTATAAAAGAATCTGTTTTTTTTGGTTGGAAAAAAAACATCAACCAAAAAAAATTCAATACAATTCTATTTTGGAAATGGAAGAAAAAAAAGGCGTCTGAATCAACCATAGAATATTCTATCCGATTCATTCATTGTGTGTGTGTATGAATGTGAATGTCAGATCAGTATTAAAATGTTCATTGCCAAACAACAACAACAACAACAACAACAGGAACCACAATGTAATTTAATATCACATCTCTTTTTCTTCTCTTTCACTCTATATATATGCACATTTGAAAATTATTATCACATCACCATCATCATCATCATGATGATTGTAGGAAACCGCAGCATCATAATAAAATCAAATGGCCATTTTTTTATTCGACTGAACAAAAAAAAAAGATTCAGTCACCATACATACATAGAGAGAAAACATTAGTATACTGGACACTAGGAATATGATGAAAAATTATTCAAAAGGGAAAAAAACAATAAGGTTTATTTTTCACATCATTACTATTCATAATAATGATGATTATGGAATCAATCGAATGAATCGATCATCAATCAATCAATCAATTTGAAGCATGAAACATGATCAACATTTGGACATTTCCATACAAGCACAGAAAAAAAATAAACAACTAACCTTGATAGAAGATGCCGTGGTTGATGATGATGAAGCTGATGGCGACATTGATGATAATGGACGATTATTATTGACCATTGTTGTTGATGATGTTGATGATGTCGATTGTTGTTGTTGTTGTTGATGTTGTTGCATTGCAGCTGCACGTGCAGCAGCTTTACGTACAGCTTCACGACGATTTGAACATTTTATTAAATCAGCTATTGTACGATTATCTTCAACAGTTTCTTCTTCGTCATCATCATCTTCGTCATCATCTTCATCACTATCACTATCATCGGATGAAGAATCAGAATCATCTGAACCAGAATCATTTTGTGTATCATCATCTTCATTTTGATCATCTGAATTATCATCTGATTGATCAGAAATTTCATCATCATCATCATCATCACCATCAACAACATCAGAATCATTATTATTATTATTATTCGGATTACGACGATTTCTTTGTCGACGTTGTTGTTGTTGTTGTCGACGATTATTTGTTGTTGTTGTTGTTGTTGTTGATTTATGACGTTGTCGTTGATTGCGACGAACAACAACAACAACATTATCATCATCACTATCATCTTGTTGATCATCATCACTATTATCATCACTTTGGTCATCATTATCATCATCATCACTAGAAATCGATGTTACACCATTATTGTTGGTCACTTTTCGACGATTATTTTTCATTTGTAATTTTTGATTTACAATTTTCGATTTCGTTTTCACTGTTTTGTTGTTGTTGGTGGTGGTGGATTTTTTGCTGTTGCTGGTCGTCGTCGATGTTTTATTAACATTTTTAACCATCTTTAATGATTTAATCGGTGATTTAGATTTTTTCGGTTGATTCTTAACCTGTTGTTGTTTTTTCAACGATTGTTGTTGTTGTTTAACATTATTATTCGTCGTTGTCGATTCCTTGATTAAACATTTAGATTTTTGTAGGCACTTGCTACAAGCTATACGATTTTTAGCATGTTTATGTAAACATTTTATTATAGGCAGAATATTCTTTTGATCATCATCATCATCATCATTCTCATCACCATCCACATCATCATCATCATCACTTGTATCAACAATTTCTTTGGATAAAAATGATTTTCGGGAATTATTATTACCACCTTTCTTACTGCTGGTATCATTGGTGGTGGTCGTACAAGAAGATTTTTTATTTGTCAAATTTTTTGAAGCTCGACATTTTTTCAATGATGAAGATGAGGATAATGATTTTTTCATTGGTGATAATGATGATGATCGATTTTTTTTACCATTCAAAAGACTTGTTGATTTTTTATTATTTCTATTTGTTGTTGCTTTGAGCGAAGATTTTTGAACAATTTCTTCATCATCATCGCTAGATGATGATGATGATGATGATGTTGGAGATGGACTCCTTCGTAATAAAATTAAACCATCACAATTAAAATTATTATTATTATTGATCTGATTGGATGATGATAATGATTTGCACCTTGTTATCGTTGTTGACCTATCACCATCACCATCACTAAACAATCGATTGTTTAAATCGATAGTTTGATGATTAAGAGAATGATTATTACTTAATTGTTGTTGTTGATGTAAAGAATTATTTGTTGTTGTTGTTGTTATCATTGATTCAATATCTTCACAATCAGATTGATAACAATTATCGGATAATTCTGATGACGACGAAGACGATGATGATGATGATCGATTTGGATCCAATGATTTACGAATACGTTTACTTTGATCGACAGCACACTAAAAAAATTGAATGAATGGATGATGGATGAATGAATGAAAAGGAAAGAAAAAAGAAGAAACAAAAATCATGTTAAAACATTTAAAGATAAGATGTGTGTCGTATAGGGAGAGAGAGAGAGAACTTGTTCTTTTGGTTATACTGAAAACAACGAAAATAAAAAAACCTCTGATGCCCTGCTGCTGCTGATGATTTCAATCGATGGTCAACGAAAGACTCTCTGGAGTGAGAGAGAATGATAGAGAAAACATCACATAGTGAAACCAGATTTCAAAAACATATAACCGGCTAAATATTTCAATAATAATAATAATAATCCTTGTCGTTCAATTTTCAACAAGAAAAAAATTGATGATGATGACCATCCTGCGTGTTTGTCCAACAACAATAATAACAATAAAATTCATTTGACAATCCAAAAACGGGAAAAAAGGGATGTCAATATAAAAACCGAATGAATTTTATTTTATGTTTGGTTGCAGCAAACAAAACAAAAATTTTCATTGTGAAAAAAAGATAACGGCTGTTAGTCACGCTGCTTATCCCCCTCTTATTGCTAAACATTATCATCATCGGTTGGATTCAAGCTAAAAATAGATGAAAGTTTCCAATCAAACAAACAAACAAACAAGAAAAGAAAAAAGAAAAGACGACTTGTTGAAGAAAATGGACGATATACCATTTGGAAAAAACATACTACCACCAATGGATGATGCATTGATCATCTGATTAGAAAAAAAAGATCACCATCAAGAAGAAATTGGTTTTTTGGTTTTTGAGACCAAAATGATCAATTCAACCAATTCAATGGTCTGATTCTAAAGAAATCTTTTCTTTTCATTTTTGATTTCTTTTTGGCGCCATGTTGATCAAATATAGGAAAATTGATCACATGGTTTTTTTTTTTTTTTGGATTCCAGAAATAAAGAAGAACAAAAAGATTGTCAATGCCAATATTCATCTTATGTAACGAAAAAATGATAAGACACCCCTCTCTTCTTCAATGAAAAAGAAAAAGAAAACAGCCAACTGACTGACTTAATCAAGGACCAAGGATTCATTCGGGGGCAAATAATAAAAAAACTAAAACTGACTCTGGTATATATTTTGTCAGTTTTTCAGTCTAGTTTGCTATATGGTTCCATAATGCCAATAATAATATGATATTCACTATACATGTATTGTCTCTGTGTGTTTCTGTCCAAAATATATCTGTATATGTTATATAACAAACATTATTTTAGTGGATGATGACGTCAAGTTTCAGACGCAATTCAGTTTCTTTCTTTTTTTTTGTCGTCATTCACACAATGTGAATGAATGAAGCTCACATCATCATCATCATGAGAATCGTCAAAAACAATTTTGTTAACATTCAGACACACATAGACAGAGTACACTATTTTTTTTTTGTTTTCTTAAAGGATCCAACTTTTCTTCATCGTTTTCAAGGCTTTCTTTTTAGTTTAGTTTTTATGAACAACAAAACAAAAAACAACAACAACAAGAAAAAAATCGGTGAATCAAGGGGGGTTGGTAAGTATATTTTTCGTGTCAATCGGGAAAAAAAAGTTTTTTTCTTTTCAACAAACAAAAAAAACAAGGTTCCCGCGAAAGTTTCTAAAAGAGAATTTGTTCGGAAATAAACGGATTCTCTTGGTTATTCAATTTCTTTTCTCTCTCATTCTTTTCCTTTCTTGTTATCATCTAATTCCAATTATTGTGAGACTAATTTTGCTCCAAAATAATAATAAGAATTTTTTTGTTTGTTTGTTTTTCATTCTAAAAATAATTATTTGATAAACAATAGAACAACAAGAAGAACAGTAATCAAGGAAAGGTGAAAGCCAATAGCCAATGGAAATAATAAATGGAAAAATAATTGAAAATTTTCATTTTTCCAATAACAGAAAACAAACACAGAAAAAAAAACTTACCATGAGATCATTTTCATTATCAAACACTTGTAGAGCAAAATTTTCAATTAAATATTCTTTATAATGAATTGTACGTATTGGTGGTGGTGGTGGTTTTCGTAATGTTTCATTAACATCCAAAATACCATTGGACAATGATGAAGAACATTTATCATTATTGATGGACAACACTGATGATGATGATGATTGTTGTTGTTGTTTTATGGTTGAAAATGCTGAATTATTATTCGATGAAATTAGATAAGTATTACTACCATTACCCGTTGTTGTAGGATTAATCAAATTTGATAAATCACTAATAGAATCAGTCAATGGAATAGTTTTTCCCGTTGTCAATGATGATTTTCTATTCAATTTGTTGCTATTATTCAATGTTTTCGTTGATTTGCTGTTGCTGCTACCGATAGTATTTTTCAATAAATTTTTCGTTTTTGATTTTCTTGCCGAATTTGTTTGTAATGATTTTCCATTATTATTTAATAATGAATCAGATAGGCTTGCATTTTGTTGTTGTTGTTGTTGTTGCTGTTGTTGTTGCTGTTGATGATCAGCACGTGCTTTTTCTTTAAAAAATTTAAAAACTTTTGGTTTTGTTTTATTATTGAGATCAGATGATGATGATTGTATTGGCTGATTGTTATTTGTAAAATGAAAAGCCGATGTCGACGACAAAGATGATGATGATGATGGTTGTGTAAATGCTGAATGATTTTGAAATGAATTTACAGATGCAGAAGAATTTGTAGGGTTAATAAAATGATTACGAAATGTAAACAAATTATTATTATCATTATTAGTAATGAAACAATTGGCATCATTTGGATTTGTAAAATTTAGAAATTCATTTGAATTATGATGATTATTATAAATAAAATTATTATTATTATTCAGGCTACTATGATGACTAAGATTATCTGAATAATTAACACCATTCATATTATCATTATTGTTTGATGATAATGAATTGATTTGTCCATTTTGTTGTCGTGATTTGATCTTGTTGCTGTTATTAAGATGATCTATTGATGATGGACTATCATTATATCCATTTAATAATGTTGTTTTTGATTTGATTGTTGTTGTTGCTGTTGTTGAATTAAATTTACCATTCAATAATGGTTGATGTTGATGATGATTAGATTCACGTGCTAATAGATTCTTTTTGAATGGTAATAATCTTTGTTGTTGTTGATTTGATTCCAATGTCGTTGAATGATTATTATTATGACCATTTAAACCTAAATGATTATTATGATTTGTTGATTGTATCGATAATGATGATTTTTTGCCTGTCGTTCCATTTGGCCTTTGATTAAAATGGTTTCCATTTTGATGATTGCTGCTGTTGCTGTTATTGTTATTGGTTCCCTTTAGGCCTCCAGTTTTCAAATTGTTAGATAACGACAATCCACCACCACCTACACCGCCACCATTAACCGCAACAGCTAAATTGATTTTGAAAAAAATTGGAAAAATTCAAATTTTTGTTAAACAGTTTCAGTGCGATCAATCAATCAATCAATCAATCAATCAATCAATCAATCAATCAATCAATTTTTTTTTTTTGATAAACATTTTTACATACCTGCGGTATTTGGTGATGATGTCGATGATGATGATGACGTTATTCTTCCCGTTATCGAACCGGTAATTGATGCCGATCCATTTAGACAACGTTTTATATTTGAATTTGATAATTGATCTGATATTGTTGTTGTTGTAATCGCTGAAGAAGATGCAGATGATGATGAGGTAACTGATTCAATACTTGATAATAAAAGTGGAAATGGACGTCCAGTTACTTTAGTGGTCGCCGTTGTTGTTGTTGTTGATTGATTATTGTTGGTGGTGTTTGTTGTTTGAGAAGAAATTGCTGCTGATTGCGGTAGCCGATGATTATTAACATGCAAAGGTAGGTGAGGAGGATGATGAGGAAGTGGTGGATGATGGTGGTGGTGATGATGATGATGTTTTAAAACGTGAGTACTGGTCTCCATTCAGACCTTCATTTCAATTTTTTTCCATTTGATTTTGGGATTTTTTTTTGGTGATTGATTGGATTCAGTTCCTTTTGATTCCGGATTAACACTTCGCGAGACACCCGAAGACACATTACATAACTGTAGAAAAAAGGTGATGGATACTTTTTCTTGGAAATTTCGAGATGAAACACCACCACCAACGCAAAACTTTACATTGACTGAACGAAACGAAACGAAAAAACAAAACAATGGTTGGCCCCAATTCAATGTTAATGATGATAATGATAATAAACAAATAAATCGATTCTGTAAATCGAAAATGATTCGATTCCGAATTAATAATGGATGAAAAGAATCACAACACAGACACAGAAACAACAAAACATTCGAATGTTACACACTCACATCATCATTTGATTTCAAAGTGAAAAAAAAAGATTTTCTTTTTTTGAAAATGAAAAACACACACACACACTGTTGTTGTTGTTGTTGAATAATTATCCCAGTAGTTGGATGATTATATTACAGGCAACATAAAATCAATGATCAATGATCGATAATAAGCTATGTTGTTTGTTGTTTGTTGTTGTATAGATTGATGGAACATCATCATCATCATAATCGGTAATCACACATATTAACCAACAAACATCATCAGCAGCAGCAGCAATAATCAACAACAACAACAATAACAAACCAAATCAAAAAAAAAAATGAAAAAAACGAAAAAATCCAACGTGAATTGAAGTTTATGGAACGACGGCCAACTAAAGACTGAATTTGAACTGCACAGTGTGTGTGTGAACAAACAACGATGGTGGTGATGATAAAATCCGACGACCAAAGAAAGAAAAGAAAGAGCAATAATGGTGGTGAAATAAGAGAGAGGGAGAGAGGGAAACAAGGAGAGAGAGAAGGAGATAAAATATTTTTTTCCAACATAGAGATGGTATAAGAGGAGAGAATCACATTGAGTTTTTGTGTGTGAGTGAGTGGAGGAAGAGAGGAAAAGAACAAAATAGAAAATAGAAATATTGTTCGAAATTGGATAATGTTCGATATATTGTGTGGATATATTTTGTAGTGGTAGTAGTATCCTCAGGTTAAGAAGTAGAAGCATTGTTTAATGTTGATAATTGTTCCGTTCCTGGATATAAATTTCAACATGGAATGTATCACATCAAATAGATGTAGATGTTTGCTTATCTTTGATACAGACCCCTACTTTCTTTCTTTAGCTCTAATAAAAAAAAAAATTAGGGATGTGGCGATTGATTATACACGAAGAATTGTATCCTTCATTCACCTGAACCACTACTCTTTACTATTTCTTGGATCCTTTCAACTCCACTTTGTTGGATCATCAATTATCATCACTACCACTACCACTACTATCATCGAACAATGTATATGTATCAATTTGTGATAGTAGTGGGGTGGAGGAGGACAATTTCCAAAATGCAGTGTAGTAGTGGCATATCCATTGCAACAAAATAAGCTATTCTCGTAAAAAAAATCAATCAAAAAAAAAATTCAATGGGGAGAGAGAGAGAGAGAGAATTATTTTTTCTCCCTTCTTCACTTCGTTCATGACTTGTCGTTTGTTTGCTTGATGATGATGACGATGGCCCCACATATAGAAAGGGAGGAGAGAGAAAGGGGGAAGAAGATGGTGGTTATGGAGGGGGGAAGAACATGGTGAGCTCGACGAACATTTTTATAAACAAAAAAAAAATTCACGAATATAGCGAACAAGACAATTGTGAGACAAGACGTTAACGACGATGATGATGACGACAAAAAGTTTTTTTTTTCGAAAGATTCACATTTTCACATTTTATACAATTTATCTCCTCTCGATTGTATATATTGCTGGTGTTTGCAAGTAAGTCTCGATGGTATTTCTTTGCTTGCATCGATTGCTTGCATCTTGTGTGTAATAACCTCCAACCTTTTATCCCCCCACACGTTTGACACATATGTTTTATTCATAAAGGTCGTATTTTTGGGGACTGATAAGATCTTTTGAATCAATCAATTCTTTGATTTTAAATCAATTCAGTGGAATTTGAAAAAACTTTTAGTCAAGCCAATTATTTTACCCAGAACGAAAAAATTTAAAAATTTGAAAATTTGAAAATTCCAAAAAAAAACTAAAAAAAATTGGGCCCAATTAAAAAAAAATTCAAATTTTTCAAAATTTTCCAAGAAAAAAAAACGTCGGGCGTCGATTTGAAATGAATAAAACTCACTCATTGTGTGTGTGTGTCAGTGAGAGAAAAAATCTAACCTAACCTAACCTAAGTCATCATTTTAACACCGAGTGAGTAAGCGAGAGAGAAATTTTTTTTTTTTTTTTTTTTTTTGAATTCAAATTCAAACACACAAAGACCGACCGACTTGAAAAAGTCCGTCGAAATCTTTTTTAGTCAGCCAGCCATCATCATTATCGTCCAGACTGAAAAAGAGACACACTGGTCACTTGAATCCCACTGTTTGTCGCTGATCGGTTGGTTGGTTGACAATTTTTTTGAGAAATTTCCTGAAAAAAAATATTTCCGAAAAAGTTTTTTCAACTTGAATATATTTTTTTATTAATTACAAACAAACAAAGAATCCAAGAATTTTTACAAATTTTCAAATAATAATAATTTAATGTGATTGAAGAGCGAAAAC
>ERZ500997.112-NODE-112-length-22030-cov-7.404414_pt1 | contig 22030 bp, 17 predicted proteins | sample MGYA00248826_ERZ500997 | MGnify/ENA primary metagenome ERZ500997 (study PRJEB25958, sample SAMN03398524) | human skin metagenome | study: EMG produced TPA metagenomics assembly of the Human Skin Microbiome Metagenome (human skin metagenome) data set.
TCTTTATTATTATTATGTTTTTTTATTGTTATTATTTTTAAAATCATTTTTTCCTTGCTAAAGATTTTATGAGTTTTGTTTGCTCATTTCGTATGTAAATATGTTGAGAAAAATGCAATGACATTCGTATTTTTTTATTATTTATATTTATAGAAATGTTGATGCGTGTTTATTTTATGTGGTATGATTATAATGAAAAAAAAATTTTATTTCAAGTGATGAAAAAATGATTAGTATTTCCTTTTATCTTATCTTGACGTCTTGATAATAATGACATAATTGATAAGATGTTGGATTTTCGATGTGTTTTCAGGTATTTAATCCTAGATTTAGGTCCATAAAATTGTTATTCATTCGCTTCTTTCTTTATACCTGTTGTTGATCATCTTCAACAAAATCTTGTGCTTCTTCTTTCGTTACCACTTCAATATGGCTGACCTAGATTTTTTCATTATTATTATACCAAGTGAATAAATTTTGAATTGAAAATGAAAGAAAATAAAATGATCAAAGAGGAAAATTATTATTACTGAAAACGAGTCAAACAATTCATCTAACACATTTACCCTATTCCTAAATTTAACGCCATAAAATTTATCCGCTTTCTCTAGCAATTCCGGTCGAAATGTTGTTGTAATGAATTGTGCATCCTTTTTCAGCTCACAAATCATGTCTGCAAACACATTCGAAAAAAATATTAAGATTCACAAAAATTAGAATGTAAAACAAAGTTAAACATACCGGCAACGGCACGACGATGTTGTGGATCCAATGCCTGATCGATTTCATCAAATAGATAGAATGGTGCAGGATCGCATTTCTGTATGGCAAATATGAATGCCAATGCTACCAATGATTTTTGCCCACCTGACAATTGTTGCATATCTTTCATTTCGGCATTCGAACCAGTGAACGAAACTCGAATACCGACACCAGTAAAATTATCAATTGATGGTGTGGAATAATTATCATTATTCTTATGATTTTGCATTGAATCATCCACTTTCATATCTAATGATGCACGACCATTCGGTACGAGTTTTTTAAAAACTTCACTAAAAAACATTGATACCTGACGGAATGTAAATTGTATGGCCTCATATTTTCGTTGTTCCAATGCGTTCATAAGATCAATGATCGATTTATGGCTAGCATCTAGGTCACCTTTCCGTTGCATTAATCGTTCTTTTTTCTCACTAAAATCCAAATATTGATCCAATGCTTTTTTGTTTACATGTGAATATTTCTGTAGCTCTTTATTACAGCTTTCCAATTTTTTATATAGCTGCTTTAACGACAGGTTATTGTATTTCATTTCAGCATCGGCCGGCAATGTACCCAATTCACGTATCTTTCGCATACATTCGTCAATCTTTTTGCCCAACATTGAATTTTTCGATGTAATCTTATCAAGATCTTTTGAATCTTCATTAATCCGGTCAATCGTATCTCGTTCTTCACTTTTTTTCTTCTCAATTTCCATTTGTAGTTCTTTTTGCCGACGTGCCATTGCATCGATGTTATCCTCAAGTGTTCGCATCTGCTCATTAACAGCTTCAATACGATTTGATATTACGGATAATTCTTGACGCTCACTTTCCAATTTCTGTCTTCGATCTTCAACAGAAATTTCCTGTAAAGCTGCTTCGAGTTCATCTCGTCGACGACAAAGATTATTGTTCAAAAGGTTTTCGAGCTTATTCTTTTGTGCTTCCAACTGCATTCGCCTGCTGAATGCTTCTTTATTTTTAACCGTTAATTGACGAATTTCGTCGTTAAGACGATCAACTTCTTGCTGATCCTGAACAGATAAATGTGTCAGCAGATCTTGCTGAAGTTCACTTTTCAACGATTCTTGTAGCGATTCCATTGAGCTTAAATTTGATTCATGGCTTACTAAGGATCGTTCTTTTGGCTGCCGTGATTTCTCTATAGCGGCTAATTCATCTTTCAACAATCGTATATCCGTTTTCATTTTATCAAACGTATCTTTGTTCTTGCTATTCTTTGTTTCCGCACGTTGCATTTCGCTGACAAGTTGATTAATTTGTTGTTCAACATCATTTAGCTTTTCATGTAACGTATCTAGTTTTTGTTTCTGTTCGGCAATATCTTTCATCAAAGCTGTATGCGATTTATGTAACTCTAAACGAGATCGTCGGGTATCAAAATAACCACCAGTAAGTGAACCTTTATGAGAAACTTGATCGCCATCTAACGTTATGCAATCAAGATGAGAACTACGAGCTAATGATGTTGCTACTTCCAATGAACGACATATTAATGTTTTGCCAAATATGAATTTCATGACAGTATCATGTTTTTTGTCGAATGTTAATCGTGAAATCATCGGAATGGCATCCTTGTTTTGAAAAATGATATAAAACAAAAGATTCAAAGGAAAAAATAAAGAATACATACAGGAGTTTGTGGATAATCAATCTCTTTGGTGAAAAGACGGTTGATCGGCATGAATGTTACTTCACCAGCCAATTTCATTTTGTTCATTTCCTGCAATATACGTGTGCCGATCTTGTCATTCTCAACGATATGATGAAACAGTTTGTTACCGGCCGTCATTTCGATGGCCGTATAAAATTCTTTACCACATTCGAAATTTTCTATTAACATTCCATAGTAACCTTTGACGATTGGTTCATAAGACCCACCACGTTCTCGGAATACTTCCAAAACTTTCTGCACTGAATCTCGACCATTCAAAACGGTTTTTCCGACCATCGAACGTAAAAGCTGATCCTTTTTGGATTTCTCTTCGATCAACATGTTATAATTCTGTTGCAGTGCATTTTCCTGACGCCACATTTCACTATTTAAAAGAAAAAATCAATATTTTGATCTAATGAAAAAATTAAGGATAACTAGGCTTACTTTCGTTCATTTTGTAGTGTATCTTTTTTCTTTTTCATATCATAATAGGATTTGTTTTGATTATCAATACTTGATCGGTTATTTTCCAATTCTTTTGTCAATTCCTATGATTAATTTATTCAATTTGTTATTAGATTAACATAAACAAGCATTTTACTTACATCAATTTTGGACTCAAGTTCTTCTTTACGCTTAGCATCACGTTTAAGATCTTCACGAAGACGATCAATTTGTACGCGCTTATCTTGTAGATTACGTTGAAGTTTTTTCAATTCATTTTGAATCCATTTATCACGTTCATTCTTCGATGTAAATTGGCTACCACGACCTTGTTTGGCATACAATTCCGAACGTTTTTGTTCTTTAAGACTTAGCTCTCGTGTACATTCTTCTTCAAGTAATTTCATTTCTTCATATTCAGGTTTGATTTGATTCAATTCATTTTGTTTTTCAGCAATTCGTTCTTTAAGATTTGTCAGTTCAGCTTCGGCTCGTTTTTTTGAACTTGTATCGCCTTCGACTTCATCTTTAAGGTCTTTGATATGCAATTCCAGACGTGTTTTTTCTTTGACAAAACTTGTGTGTTCGTGTTGTAACGCTTCTTTTTCATCTTTATATGTTTGAAGTTTAGTTTTTACTTCACGTAGATCACGACTTAAATCCTTGATTTTTTCGGTTGATAATTGAAGTTGTTCCCGTAGTTTCTCCGTAACCATACTACTCGTTTCGCGACGGCTTTCTAATTCTTTTTGTCGTTTGCGTGAATCTTCCAATTCATTATTGTAGATTGTATATTCAAGTGCACGGCGCATTTTATCCCATTTTTGATATTCTTTAAGCTCTTCTTTTTCACCTTCAAGGGTTTGTAATTTTTCTTCAATATATTTGATAAGATCTATTATTTTTTCCAGTTTATTTTCCGCTTCTCTAAGAGCTACACGTGATTCTTCCTTACGTTCATCATAGATTCGTGTGCCGGCAACTTCACGTAAAATTTTCAACCGTTGCGGATCTGGTGCTGTAGCCATTTGATTGATTTTACCTTGTTTAACAATGTAATATGGATTACTCCGAGAAAAACCTGCACTTTCCAATACGTTCATAACATCGGCACGCGTGACAATTTTTTTATTCAAATAATATTGATCTTTTTTCAATCCAATTTGACGTCGTAATGTTACTGTTGATTCATCGATCGGAAGACGATTATCCGAATTGTCAAAAATGATTTCCACATAGGCAATCATTGTTCGTTGGCCTGGTCCTTCATGCAATAATTGTTGACGTTGATCGGGACGTAAATGAGAGAATTCATCGCTCAAAACGAATTGAATGGCGTAGAAAAAATTGGATTTTCCAGAACCATTACGACCAACGATAACATTATGACCGGGACTGAAAGGTTCGACAACCGTTTGTTCGCGGTATGAACGAAAACCGCTAATGACAACCTAAATCAATAAATCAAATCAATATTATGGAATGACTACACTAAACCTTTCATACCTGTTTAATGAACATGTTTATTTAATTTAATAAATAATTATGAAAAATTTTGAAAATGATATTAAATAAAATGCTGATGACAATTGCTGGGTATTTTATGACGGCATTGTTTCAAACAAACAAAAAATTGGCGCGCTCGATGGATTGCCGGTTGGGTTTCGATTATGAGATCAGCGAAAAAAATTTGTTTTTGGCCCAATTTATTTATAAGCTGAAATGAGGTTTGCCTGATCTAATTTTTTATTATTATTCTAATTTGATGGATTGGGTTTTATCTAGCGATTACATTGGAATATGAGCGCGAACTTGCCAACAACAAAATTCGTTCGCTCCTGAGCATCAATATGGTGGTGGGGATGAACCAGAACATTCGAACATCCAATTCATACGTTGATAGTTATGTATTCCAACATTTCGAATATCTAATTTCGGATATCTAATCTTTATTTTCAATCAAAAAGATTAAATGTAGTTTTCAAAATTATTTCAAACAATAAAAAATATTCTTTTTCTTTCAAAGTGATTTGAAATTCAAATCTTGCAAATAAAATTGAATTTTTATGAGAAATTCTTTTAGAATGAAAAAGTTTTCGAAAATAATTAATTCTCAGTTTTTAAGTAAATTTCCCGGCAATTCATATTGTCAGTCAGCAAGTGACCAAGCAAAATTTTTTAATATTCATTCATCATAAAAATATTTTAGTGTTTTTCAATTTGTTGTTCAATTACTGATCCACTAATAATATCAGCGTAATGGCAGACACTCTTTTCACCGATAGTGGCCGATTGGTCAAAATGGAAGTCGATTATTCTGGAACCGTCGATGAAAAGCTTCCAATCTGTGAAAAATTAGCCAAAGAAGGTAAATTGAAAGAAGCATTAGATATATTGCTTTCGTTGGAAAAACAGGCCCGTACCGGATCCGATACTCATTCGACTAGCCGAATATTAATTGCTATAGTTAAACTATGTTTTGAATCGGGTGATTTTAAGTTACTCAACGAACAGATCGTGACATTAACAAAACGTCGTTCGCAAATCAAACAATCTGTAACAAAAATGATTCAGGAATGTTGCAATTATGTGGATAAAATCAAGGATAAAGAAACACAATTGAAATATATTGAAACATTGCGAACAGTAACTGCTGGTAAAATCTATGTTGAGGTTGAACGTGCCCGACTTACTTTGAAATTGGCCCATATGAAAGAAGCTGAAGGTAAAGTTGATGAAGCGGCCACTATCCTACAAGAACTTCAAGTTGAAACTTATGGTTCAATGGAGAAAAAGGAAAAAGTTGAGATGATTCTTGAACAAATGCGTCTTTGTTTGGCACGTAAAGATTATATTCGAACTCAGATAATAAGCAAGAAAATTTCGACAAAGTTTTTTGATAATCCTGAAATGCATGAATTGAAATTTAAATATTACATGTTAATGATTGAATTGGATCGATCGGAAGATGCTTTCCTTAACATATGCAAACATTACATGGCCATTTATAACACAGATGCGATCAAAAATGATATGCAAAAACGTTGTTCGATTCTGAAAAATTGTGTTGTCTACATTATTCTGGCGCCATACAATAATGAACAATCCGATTTGATTAATCGTCTTAAGCTAGAAAAACCAATCAATGAACTTCCCAATTATTTGGAAATATTGAAATTATTTACTACTTGGGAATTGATACGTTGGCAAACGTGGGAAGCATCCGTATCACAATTACTACGTACGGGTAATAAATCAAATGATTTTGAAGCCGAACCAACCGGTGTATTTCCATTTAATGATGAAGGAAATAAAAAATGGAATGTTCTTAAAAATCGTGTTGTCGAACATGTAAGTGTTATTAGAATTGATAACAAATTTATTTTTAAAGCATTCGATGATTTTTTTTAAAGAATATTCGTGTTATGGCCAGATATTATAGCAAAATCACTTTGAAACGAATGGCTGATCTATTGGGATTAACACAGCCTGAAACAGAAGAAGCATTAAGTCAATTAGTTGTTTCAAAAACTATTTGGGCTAAAATTGATCGATCATTAGGTGTTATAAATTTTGAACAAAGTAAAGATCCTAATGAAGTACTAAATGATTGGTCATCAAACATTGATTCATTAATGAATTTGGTTGGCAAAATGAATCATTTGATCAATAAAGAAGAAATGATTCATCAAAATTATGGTGACATGATGACTGCTTAAGTATTTTCTTTTAAATCTAAATTTTTCTTTCCTGAAAATTTGTACAAAATCTTTTGAGATTGAAATTAAAAAATAAATAAAATTCGAAATTATTTTATAACACAAATGCCATCTATCAGTGAATTTAAGCAAAACTTATGCGAACAAAAGAACTAATACGCTGCCAATTCATTCAAGGCTTTTATCATCATCATCATTATTCTTAGCCACTACCATAGGTTATTGTTCGAGGTAATAAATGCTAGTTGTGGTAGTAGTTATCTCAACCAACCGACCGACTGATTTTTTTTTTGGATGAGAAAAGATCGACCAAATCACAAAACCAAAACTAAAACGAAAATATTACGCACGATTCTCATGCACACTGTGTAGCAACAGACACACAAAGTAAGTTGCGTCGACAAATAAGCCATTCAACAGCAGCAGGCCTGCTTTTTTGAGTTTTATTTTCATGTTATTTTTTTTTCGAAAACAGCAGCAGCAGCATCAACATCAGCAGACAATAGCGTTTAGTTAGTTAATATAATAATTTCCTTCAGCTAAATTTTTGAATATATTTGTTTTTTTGATTTTATTTTGTTCAATAAATAAATAATTATTGATTCCGGTGTTTATGATTATGTAAAAAAGAAAAGAAAAACAAAATCATTATTCACTACTTCGAACATCATTATCAAGAAATTCAACGAATCCGAAAAACTCATCATTCGAAGATTCTTTCGAATTCTCTTTTCGGTTTATTTTTTTCTCGTTACAAATCTTAGTTATTTTTTTTTTTATAAATTCACAAATTGACAGAGTAAATATTTTATTTGTTTGTCATGATTAATAATTTCATTTTAAATTTTTTTTCTTGAAATAAATAGATTGTTAAATAATTTAATATTATCTTGAAGTGTGGATTTGATTGGATCTCGTCCACAATAACAAACAGTAACAAAAAAATATCATGGCTGAATTGCAGTCAAGTTTATTACTGCGAAAACAATTAAATGGTAGGTGTACTTGGCATTAATTATCGATTAATAATTGAATGCCTGTGTGTAGATCTAAAGAAAAATCCTGTTGAAGGATTTTCCGCCGGCCTTTGTGATGATAGCGATATTTACAATTGGGAAGTGCTAATTATTGGTCCACCTGATACTCTATAGTAAGTGACTTTATTTTTTACCCGAATCGATTAATATTAATTTTTTACCGTCAACATTAATTTATAGTGAAGGAGGCTTCTTCAAAGCAAATCTTTCCTTTCCAAAAGAGTATCCATTAAAACCACCTAAAATGCGTTTTCTAACCGAAATATGGCATCCAAATAGTAAGTATTGTTCGATTGATTTTGGTTAAAAAATTCCAACTTTTTTTGTTTTTTACAATTAACAGTCGATAAAAATGGTAATGTTTGCATATCGATTCTTCATGAACCTGGTGATGACCGTTTTGGTTATGAAAAAGCATCTGAACGTTGGTTACCAGTACATACAGTCGAAACAATTCTAATCTCAGTCATTTCAATGTTAGCCGATCCTAATGATGAATCACCAGCCAACGTTGATGCAGCGGTATGTAATATCGAATTGAAATTTCCAAGTTTTTTTGACAGTAAATTAACCCTTACAGAAAGAATGGCGTCAAAATTATCCAAATTTCAAAAGGAGAGTTGCTCAATGTGTAAGGAAAAGTCAAGAAATGGAATAGCTGAGGCCAATCATGTATATTAAATGATGGTTTGAAATATTAAAAAAATCAACTTTTTCAAATAAATTGTTCTTTATAGGCAAAAAAACTTTTACTCGATGATTAATATCTCGAACACATACACACACATTCAAAAGACCAATCACATGAATATAACAACAATAACAGCCATGTTTTGAATTCCGGGCTAAACAGATAAATAAAAAACTTTAAATGACATTCATTCTCATCATCATCATATGATTGTCAAACAACATTGAATTTCAATTAATCACATAAATTGTAAATTATATTACAATGCAAATTTTCACTTCACATAAATGAAATTCGTGGATTTTGGATTGGATATTTAGATCTTCCATATGTATATTGAATGATAAAATCATTACTTTTCCGAGAAAATAATAAACATGGTCGTCACACATTCACATACCGAAACACACACAAATTCATTTCCTTGTAATTACTTTTGTAACTACATTCAATAATTATAATCTATAATTTTTAAAATAATTAAATCAATTCTTTTTCAACTATTTAATTGGAAATTAATTGAATAACAAAAAAAAAAATTGTTCATTGTATTCAAAGGGCCCAGCCGGGAATTGAACCCGGGACCTCGCGCATGTTCTTTTTAATTTTAAATCAAATTTTTCATTAATCGTGTTATTAAAATTGATAGAAAAACCCGAAGCGCGAATCATACCCCTAGACCACTGGGCCCAACATTTATGTTAGCATAGTAGTACCGGTTTGGAACTGATAAACCAATTTATAATAGATAAAATTAACCGGAAATTTCTTTATCATCCTAATTAATTAATTTGATTATCATGTCGAAAATTCTTCAGTGCTTCAGTAATCATAGTTGGAAGATATTTTAAAAAAGGAAGTGTTCAAAACGTATTGTTCATAGTCGAAAAATTAGTAAAATATGCGAAGGAAAACTTTCGGAAATTCTCGTAAAAAATCAAAAATTTTCAAACAGTTCCAACAATTGTCCATGGATGGCGCAATCGAAAATAATGTTTCATGTGAGCCCTCAATTTTTTTTAGGTTTTTTATTTTACGAAAAAATGTCTTCAGATTAATTTTTTTCCTGTTATCCATTTAATTATTTGGTTCGTTGATAATCATGTCAGCTAAACGTGGTAATAAAAAACATATGGCTCCATTGAGTCAGGATTTCTTTGCTCTTGGTGGTAAGTTGATTAATGGAGTTTTGTAAAATTTGATTGTTATAAACTCATTCTTTTGAATTGAAAAATAGCCACTTCTTCGTCATCAACAAGTCAGGTAAAATTGCCGGCAAAACGTAATGAACCATTTCAAGCGCCAATATCATCAATGTCTCCGAAGCGTCCGAAACTTAGTTCTCCGATTTCACAATCAATGGTTGTATCTTCGGTTCAACAGCAACAGGCACCATCCACATCGAAACTTCGATCATGGGAAGAAAAAGCAATGATAGTACCTACAACCGAATTGAAAGATAAGATCCTGCAATTCGATAGTGAATCCGATTCTGAAGAAATGATTGAGCGTTTACTGTGTGGTGCAGTGAAACAATTACGTGAACAAAAAACAAAGCCGGATTCATGTTTAGTTTTTACGTTGCTATATCTTGCTAAAATAAGGCCATTATTCTTCTGTTCAAACATTATTGTCGAAGCATTTGCTTCATTGTTGCGACGTGAACATTTGATTCATTTCAAATCGAAAAACAATATGGTTCCAGTATTACTTATTAATCTTTTTTATCATGCATTTCATGATGAAAATTCATGGCCCGAATTATTTATACGTTTGTATGTTGAAGATTCACTTGGTGATAGAATATGGGTGGATAATGAAGAATGTAAAGATTTTGTCGAAATTATCGTTGCATCTTTCCGCACGAAATTACCTCCAAAATCTTTGCTGCAAACTTCGGATGTTTTGAACATAACATCCAAGCATCAAATGGAAAACTCTCCAATTCTTTCTCTTGGTTCATCTTCGGTCGGTGAGGACAGTGTGGGTGAAGAATCTTGTTCGTCAACAACATCGTTATATTGTGAACAAAATCGTGAAACTGGTCAGCAATCAATTACATCCAGATATTTAGATAATGAACAAAAAATCATTCATTATGTATTCGAAGTAATCAATGAAAATCTATCACGAAGACAAACCATAAGTGATATTAGTCGTAATATGCTCAAATTATTGATAGCAACAGCAGGCTTACGGAATGTTCGTTTATTGGTTGCACAAAAACTTGAATTATGGTTTCAGAATCCTAAACTTTCAAGACCGGCACAGGATCTTCTACTCACTATATTTTTGAATTGTGATGATAAAGATGTTGAAACATTAAATTATTTGCTCAAAATTCGTTTGAAACAGAAACCGTTTATCAGTCATTTTTGTGTTTGTTTCAAAGAATTGCTACAACAAAAGAATGGAACATTCGATATTGTAATGAGAATTTTGCTCACCAACGAACTATCCGGTATTCGTAATCTGAACAACATTCAATTGCTTTCCATAATGTTTCAACAGAATTCATCAGATGCTCCAAAAATTTTGGCCGAATTTTTCATTTCAAGGATTTTTACCAAAGAAGATCATCTGCGAATATTGCGTTCTCTTCTTCGTGAAATTGTTCGATCATTAAAATCTGAACCGATGGATAATTCTCTTTTTGTTACCTCATTGATCTTTGAATCTCAACGTATCATGCTGGATAACAACATTAAGATAGATTTTTCACGAGAAAAAGTAATCAATGAAGTTGTCGATATTATAACAATGACCATATTCTTATCGGTCAATCAAAACGTTCGCGAATCTTTTGCACGTCCTGAACGTAAGGAAATAATTCGATCATTTCAGCAGAATATCTCACGTATACAAAGCAAAACAATTGAATGGATCAAGGAAATTACTTATAATAAACTTGGTCTTGGTGATAAAGAATCATTGTTACGAATTCTGCGTAAATTATTAATCCTCGAACCAATGGATTTTTATTGTCAACTCGATAATTGGCCACAAGAGAACGAACGTCTAAATATTTATCGAATAACTAGCGAAGGAATTCCATTGGCCGAAGAATCTATAACGAATATCCTATCAATGGGTTTTCATCGAGAAGTTGCCCTTTCACAACAAGATGGTTTTGAACTTATTTGGACTTTAATACATCATGCAACTATGAATTTTGATGGCGATATGAATCATGAGGTGTTAAGGTTCAATGATCTTAAAATAATAGATATGCTTTTCAGTTGTTGTGAATATGTATGTCCGGATAATGCTCCATTGCCGGAAAATTATATGCCTCCCAAATTAGCTCGTGTCGATCTTTATTGGAAAGTTTGGTTCATGTTGGTAATCATTGCCGCTCATCTGCCAGTGACATTCGGTAAATCGATATGGAATGCATTCCCTACATTTCAAGCATTAATCGAAATGACCATAACAAATTGTTTTCAATTTCCACCGAGAAGCATGGATAATGATGAAATGCAAAACAAAATTCTGCAATATAATCAGCTTGAAAAGATGAGAATTCTCGAATTTGAATCCTATTTGGCACGTGATCAAGAAATTAATGAATCTAATAGTTATTTGATTTCATCGTTAATAACATTGGATCCATGTTCTATACCACGTCGGCCACCTAATTCTATATTAAATGATTACAAATTATTATGTACGAGCAATACAAATTATCGTTTGTGCCATCTTCTATGTCAAAGTCGTGACCCAGATTTTCTATTGATGATCATCGATAAACAACAAAATCATAGTTCTGGTTCACAATTTTATCATTCATCATTGAATTGGTTGATTGATCTGGTTGAATCATATGAAAATAATTATGGTCTATTACCTGTTCAATGTTTATGTGAATTTCTGTTGAAACAGATTGCCGAAGAAACAAATGTACAATCTGCAAATACAGCCGATTTAAGTAAACCGGAAAAAACAAAAAAGAAAGATAAACGTCGAAAATTAATCCGTTTGATTGCCTATTTTCAGGATGATATTATTCAAACTGCAAACTCAGGAAAATTAAGTAATGCATTTGAATATCTGATTCGTCATCTAAGCCATCCACGTTCAACTACACGAATGTTTGCGTACAAAGCATTATATGTGATTGTATCGACAAATGTTGGAAAATACCTACAAATGTTGGATGATAATCTAATGCCTTCATTGTTTGTCAATGAATCTATTGATTGGTTTCGTACAAATCTAATAAAGTTTCTAAAATCTGATCTTCAAATTCAAGCCATGTGTGCTGCATTAAATGTCGCAATATCGGAAGAATCAAATGCATCGCTTATCTGTGAATATTTGGAATTCATAGCCGAATTTGTCAGAAATCCAGATGAAATTCTTCTTCAAAAATGTTCATTATTATTGATTAAACGACAAAAAATCGCTATGCATATTGTTAAATATTCGGATCATAAATTTAAGCAAAGATTTCTTCATTCTTTATTTAAAATTTATTGGCTTCATTTGGAATCATTAATGACTAATAAACATCAAAGTTCAATTCGACCTATGGAAGGAAAAAAATATGTCTATTTAAAATTGCCCAACATTGGCCAACGAATTAGGATCGATTCTGAATTAATTTATTCAATAATTTTATCATTATCATTTGTCGATGATGATTTTGAATTTTCAGATTATTATGATAATCTTGCACAGCATTTTCTTGATGAACCATATCCACAGATATTTGCCGAACCCGAAATGAAACAACCAGAATCGCTTATACCTGAATGGCTTCTATCTCGGCTACTATCAACTGAATCGACAAAAATTGTTGCCCTATTGTTAGAAAATGTAAAAATTGAAAATATTATTCCTCATCTAAATTCATATGGTCTATCTGCCATTGTTTTACAGTCAGTATTGCAAGCATTAGATAAGCTAAGTGCTGCTGAATCGAGGGCGATCAAAAATTTAAATTTTGATCGATCAAGTTTATTGGCTGCTTTCCATGTTTTCTGGAGTAAAAATATCACCGTTGGATATAAGTTTGCAAAAGGTCATCTTAATTACAAAGCGGGTAGTGATGAAAATGATGATATAGAAATCAATGAATTGCCAAAAAAACGTGATGATCGATTACAGGAATCGTGTCACCAAACGTTCCGCAAAGATGATGTTATCAAAATGTTTCAAGATAAAGATTTCATACGGTTGACATTTCTTACGAGGCTTATCGTTGCCGAACTTAATGATCCATCAGTGAAAACGAAAAAATTGACCAAACAATTTTTAGCTGAATTTTCCAATTTAATCGAAGATATAACTGAAAATATAATGAATGGAACGTTCAATTCAATTTTCAATGTAATTATTATCTCGGCCGTTAAGGATAGTAAACATTTTGGATTGAATTCCGAATTAACAAACATAAAAAAACAATTACTTTCACTTGAGCTGGAAAATATTGAATCGACAATGCTTTGGAAATGTTTTGATCGTTTTTTACATAAAGATGGTACAAAAACAAAAAAATCTAAATTGAAGAAGAAAAAATTGCCATCATCTTTAAAATCGACCAAAGCGCTGGAAGAATTTTTGCAAAAAACTGATCGTATTAAAGCACAAAATCAAGATAAATGGATGGATATCTATATGGATCTGGCCATTGATAAATATTATCGAAAAGATATTGATTCGGAAAATTTTAGTTCACATCTGCAAACAGTCATTTTTTCACGAAATCGTCCATATTTTCTATCGTTATTATTACATAAATCTAATTTTTCAACTCTTAGTGATTGCATTTGTTTTATATTGAATCCTGATTCACAATTGAATCCAACGGCAGTATTGGATTTCCTCGCCATTTGTATTGAATTACCAAAACTATGGATTGGTCGTGAAAATGATTCGCAAAAAGTGCAAAAATATGAAGATGTACTTGATTTAAATCGAATACAGATAGAACGTCTCATTAATTTTGTTCTTGAAGAGAATGATGTATCAAATCGTATCGATCTGATCATGCGTACTTGTTGTATTACATCAAATAAAACGGAAATGGTCATTCGTTTTCTCAAAAATTCTCATCAAGAATCTATACGAAATGAATTGTTTGCTCGAATTTATCTACAGATACCTAGTATAGGATTAGAGCCAAAATTGTCTGATGATCATGTTCGTATGATACAAAAGCTACCAAGTTTTATGGATAAAATCACTCATAATTTAATAACATCGTTCATGTATGTCGAAACTAATGGACCACAAGTAGCAGCACAACAATTTATTTATTGGAGTGATGCTTTACTTAAGATCGCCTCTGAACATCCATTATTATTTATACGACAGTTGCCAATGATACCGGCTATGCTTCGTGGTAAAGTTAACGTTGTACACTATGATATCTTTAAAAGTTTGAATTTGTTGAAAATATTCAGTAAATTATTAAACATTCTGAATCTTCTTCGACCATGGCTATGGAATCGTAATGTTAGAGATGTGAAATATTTATTAGATCTTTATATGGATATGTTCATCTCGTATTATCAGCTACCACGACAACAAGAGTCTAATCATGAATTACAATCATTAATCGTTCAGTTTTTACATCTGATAGATGATTGGAATAAACATGATTCAGAACTATCTAGCCATTGGATTCAAATGCATAGGAATGACTTTATCGAATTATCTATTGCATATCCAAATGAATTGAATTTATTCCAATCAATTATGTCCGGTGTACCGTTGCCAAATGAAACTCAATTCATCAAAGCAAGCCAAGATTATCGTTCATTAGAAATAAAATTGAAATCGCCAACTCGATTGTCTAATGAAATTATAGCAACTACGTTGAGTGAAATAAATCGATTAGTGGATAAATATCCAATATTAGGTGAAAATTTTCTTGTATGTATTCTATTTTGTATGACAAAGGAGTATTCATTTTAATTTTTTATTTTCATTTCAGAATTCGATACAATCCTATTATTCGAATCCCTATTTTTGTGAACTTTCATTTACAATCACATTGAAAACATTACAAACAAATCCAAATCTTGTACGGACAATCATATTATCGTATGTCAAATGTTTACACGATGAATCAGCTACAGTAACAAAAAATGCATTGGCCATCATACCGGAATTCGTTTTATTGGCTCAAGGTAAGTCTTTTGAGGCGAATGTATTGCGCATAACATTTTATCTTTTATTATTTTGCAATAGATTACCGTTATCTTTTGTTGCGGGAAGTTTTTGATTTGGCAATTAAAGGCAACTCTACTGCAACTTCTACTCTTATCGAAAGTTTTCGGGCTTTGAATTCACAGATCGGCTGTTGAAATCTTATGATTTGAACATGATTTTTTTCTCATTAAAATTCTGTCAATTTTTGTCAAATTATTGTATGTACGCAAATGTACAATTTCGAAACAATTTTTTTTTGTATTTAGATAATAATTATATCGTCTTTTGTCATTAAATATTTTCAATCATCGATCGATAGAAAATTTAATGGCTTTTTTGTCGAAACTCTGAATTATTAAATAAACAACACAATAAATAAAAATTGAATGATTTGTAAATGTTTGTTGTTTTGTCTCATAAGAATTTTGACGATGGGAGATATATTTGAACAATTTTGTTTGGAAATAAGCCCAAATCAAACGATAAAATTTTCTGATTATACAAAATCACTTTCATTGATTGATGGAAAAAATCAGACCATTGGTTCGGATTCTTCTCACCATCATCGATGTCATTTACGTTCAACGGTTTTTCCAACAGAAGTATGTTTTTTTCTATAATAATGAAAAAAATGAATTCATTTTCGTGATCACATTTAGTTTTTCACTTATAACAATCATTCTTTTATTTGTACACCAAATTTGGAGATATATAGAATTCTTATCAATCTTTACAAATGTAGGTAAGTATTGTAGCGAAATTACTAAAAAATATTTTCATAACAAATGAATCAATTCATTTTAAGTTTAACATTTATAATATCTGAAAATAAATTTGGAGGATATCTTGTCAACGGAACATGGGTAGGAATATTGCGATTGTTTGCCGAAAAAGTAGTCGATTTTATGCCACATTTTTTTGGTCTTCATAGTCATCGAGAACAAATTCTTGATACAACATTTTTATCACATTCGGTGTACGAAGTCGCCATTGTTAGTAGTCCAAGTTATCTATATGCTACGAATCCATTACAAGTTTTTTACACATTTAATTCCACCATATGGTTGTTATTACTGACCGGATTCATTTGTTATTCAATATCGCTATTGGCTGCTGATTTAATCATCCGAAATCAAAAGCTATCTATGCGTCATTTTTCAGATCTCAATTTTATTTTATACAGTTCACTCATCGGACAAAGTTTAACGAAATCAACCCATCGTCGAAAAGTTATCAAATTGTTACGTTGTTCATTGTTAATATGGATGCTGGCTACATTATTATTACGAAATTTATTCTCAAATGATGTAATGGCATCATTTTTAGCCAACAAAGAACAAATTATCGATCGTTTTGATCAATTATTGATGACTGTTAAACGAAATCGTGATTATCGTATCATTGTTGAATATAATTCATCAAGTGAAAGATTTTTTTTAGGGGTATGTGATGTATTAAATGTTGTTCTCTTTTTTGAATGCTTTTTCTTTAAACCTTCAAGAGATTTCCTCATCTTCAGCAACGAATAGTTAGAATTAATCATAATGAAGTTACTGAAGCCAAAACGGTAGCGAAATTATTGAAAGGCAAACACGTATTAATCACTGATCGCTGGAGAGGTTACATGATTAAAAAACTTTACCAAAAATTCGATATACATGTATCTGATGAGGGTTTCCTTCAAACATTTAGTGTTTTAGCCATACGTAAGGATTTACATTATTTGGCCAGGATGATGTTGGTAAAAATGAGTAAATATCTTTCCCAAACTGGAATAACCACTAGATTAAGCGATGGCTACACAAAATATCGATCGAATAGAAATTTAATCGAAAAAGAATTAAATGGAACTACTGAATATGACGATTTTATAAATAAGGACATCGATCGAGAATTGACCGAAGCCGATAATGAAGATGATGAAGAATACCTGAACAATAGAATCATATCAATCGTTTATGTTCACATTTTGGGCCTTGCATTATCGTTGATCGTTTTCATTGCTGAATCATTGCATGCATTCTTTTGCATTAAAGGGTACAATCAAATACAATCAATCATATGATATAATAAACTTTTTAATAATAAATGAATGTAAATAAAAACAATCAACTAAAATAACCACCACAGCATGTAGATGTTGACGAATTTGTTTTCGATTCAAGATTGATCGATCTTTTCGTTTTATTCGATTCCCATAGACCAGGTGTTTGTAGGATTTTTTCGACCAATTCTTCGAATGCACAACCGACTTCTTCACGTGTTTTGGCACTTGCTTCGATAAACAATGTATTATGACTACGTGCCCAACGCATACCTTCATGTAGCGATACTTCTCGATTATCTTTGTCAATCTTATTACCGACTAACATTTTAACAATATTCGGTTTATCCGCATATGCATTTACTTCATCTAGCCAACTATCTAATTTTTCGAACGTTTTTCTGGCCGTAACATCATAAACAAATATAACACCATGTGCACCACGATAAAAATTTGGTGTCAATGCACGAAATCTTTCGGAACCAGCGGTATCCCAGATAGCTAGATTGAGTAGATTTCCGTCAACTTTGATTTTTTTCGTTTTAAAATCAACACCAATCGTCGCTCCAACATCGTCCGAAAAGGTATCCTCAGTATAGGCAATAAGAAGGCTATCAAAAAAGGAAACTTATAATTAGAAATAAACAGTTGATAATTTTGAATCGGAACATACCTCGATTTTCCAACAAAACTTTCACCAATAATTAATATTTTCAATGTTGTCATAACATTTTCAAATTCATCCATTATATTCATATTTTTCAAGTTTTCATCCAATCGATATCTTTATCATGATTATAATTAACAAATGTTAATTACTGTTGATGGTTAAATGACATTATTGATACTCACTTGTATCACAAACTATGACGAAATAATGACGACGCGTAGTTTGCTTCCTAACCAAAATAATGATTTCGATCGATGACTTTGTAAAAAACTGATCATAGATGGCGACTAATCATCGAAGTTTTATTTTTTAAGTGGGAAATTTGAATTTTGAAATTGTGAGAGAAAAATTGAACATTTTCTGGATTCTGACCTGAGATACATACGAATAATCAACGATAATTTTCCTTGCTTATTATTCTGATGATGATGATCATGATCATAGAAGCGAATCCATGGAGAAAATTGGCATGGATTTCTCATCATCATATTTGTTTTGTAAATAAATGATGGCCATCCCATTTTTTCACTTGAAAAATAATTATAACTATCATTGTTTTTTGTCAGATACTAATTGTCATCATTTATTTATTTTTTGTTCATAAACAATAAAAATGTTAAAACAGAAATAAGATTATCTCTTTGTTATCTTCATGTTTGAAGAGAAAAATAAAGAAAATATGAGAATTTTAATTTATCAAAATTGTTTTCAGCCTATTTCGTAATAAGAATTGCAATTAAATAGCGACACAGTAATTGTCACTTTTTTACGTCCAATGTCTGACCTAACTTGTGAGATGGACAACAGCAGTATTTCATATCACATAATCTTCATAACATATCACATTCTCATTATGATAATATTTTCAAATTCATCAGAATTAATAATATTTTGAAATCTTCTAGAAAATCACTAAAGGATCTAGCCATTTAGTTTCATTTTGTTCCAACATTATAATCAACATCCATTGATGGTCATAATTCATATCATCTGGATTTTATTTCTTTTTTTCCAATCAACATTTTACCTAAAAAAAAGAAACACATGTGTTTTAATTTGTGCTTGCTCTTCATTTCAATACAAGTTTCAAATTCATCTTTTTATGATATTTTTGTGAAAATAAAAATCAATAATTTTTCTTTTACTTTCAAATCCAAATCTTTGGCAAATTTACTATTTCATGTCATTGATTTATTAGTATGATTTCAAAAAATAAACGGAAAAAATAAAATGATAAAAAAAGAGAACAGTTTATTTGATACAGGTGTGTGTGTGGATTGAAAGTTTCTCCTTCGATCAAACAAATGAAAAACCAATCATTTCGTTCATCATCATCATCATCCTTACAATCTTAATCACCATAATACTTGATGTTTTTTTCAGTTTCTGTCCAGTTTTTTTAATATCCAAGTTATGCTCTCTTTCTCCTGACCATTACTTGCCTGCATTCAATATTACATAGTGTTGGTGATGTTCAATTAGATCAAAAAAAACGTTAAATTTTTTTAAACAAAAATTAGAAAAAGATACCTGGCCAGTGTGTGTATGTTTAAGATTTTTTAAAGAGTAGGTAATTTCATCATCAGCATCAACAATGTACATTAATACCCGCGTTTCTTTTTTGTTGATAAGCTAAATACTAAACATCAAAAATTATCAAAATTCAGGTATGGTTTGAACATTCTATACAAACAAACTGTTTGCTATCAATACATCCATCCATCCATCTATACAGGCAATTGTAAATAGGTCCTTGGCATCAAAATCAAAAATCAAACAACGGGATCTATACATAATTCTTTTATATGGTCGACATTTTTCGAAATTTTTTTGTTTGTTTGTATTCAAAAACGAAGGCTGATCAGCCTAAAAAAAACATCAAACTACATTTCATCTTTTCACTCAAACTTGTGTTGGTGGTGATGATGTTTAATTTGAATTTTTTTTTTTCATTTACTTTACTTGAAACAAAATTGATTTGATTTGTTTGGTCAAACATCAATATAAAAAAGATCAAGATCTTAAATATATGCTGTATTCATGTTGTGTGACATAAAAATTTGCAAATCAAGATCAAGATCTTAGTCTTCTTTTTTTTCTCTTACTGATTGATATCATCATTACCATTAATGAAAACGAAAAAAATGCATTCATTGTGTGCCCCAAAATGACCGACTTTGTCATTTCTTAAATGCTATTGCTGTGTATGTGTGTATGTAATCGACCATATTTTTTATGAAAATTTTTTCCAAATTCGATCAATAATAAATGTTGTCCAGCAATCGATATCATTTGACATGATTTCAATCATGTGAAAAGAATAAATGATTTTTTCCGAATCATCATCATCATTATCATCACGAATGAATCGGATGTTTTTTTTCACTTCTCATCGTTGGAGGTTTGGTTTGTGAATATTTTTTTCCGTAATCAAAATGATTCACATGATTTAATTATGATGATATCGTGTTATTTTAACGTTCATTGTCCCCATTGAAAAGTTTATTCTCGAATTCGTAATGAAATTTTGCATTTCGGTTGTTTGTTCATAACGAAGTTTTCTTCAAATAATATTTGGCAGAAAAAAATGTTTGAAAATGAATGATTATGGATTTGGGCACTCTTATTTTATGAATTTTGTTTGTTTTTGTTAATCGTCATTCAAATTCGACAATCGAGTTCAGAACTAATATTTTGTTTGTGTGTGTAAAATTTTCCGTTTTCAATTTTTTTTTTGTAAATTTTAATTTTCAAGTTTTCATCTTTACTATCAGAAAAAATGAAAGGCCCATGGAGAGATTGTGTGTGGAATAAATTATCTGTGATCTGCTGATGAAGCATAAATATAATGGTTACTATTACTATATGATGATATGGTTATAACGGTCTCGATGGAAATCTAGATTGAATCAAGCCATGCACTATGTTTGTGTGTGTTTTAATGTGAACGACGAATATCTTTCTGTTCCATTTATAAAATCATCATTCAAATAGTTTGCCATCATCTGTTTTAAAAATTAAAAAATAATTTCTTCTTTTTCGATTTTAACACCAAATCCAGTATATGCGTCGCGTGCTTCAACGAAATTGATCATCATCATCAGCATCATTTAATTGAGATCATGATATACCATGTATACCGATGTTTAATTTTTCAGTTGCTAAAATTTCAAAACAAAAATAAAAAAAAATTCATTATAAGATATTTTCGGAACTTTCTTTTAAAATAATTTACCGAGCATTCACTCAATGATTTTTGCGTGAGTTTTATTTAACCGACCAAAAAAAAACAACTTGTAATTAATTTTTCTTAGAAAAATTATACAAAATTATTGATGGTGTACACATTGTCATCATTTTCAATCATGATAATGATGTTGGTTGAATTTGTTTTTTCAATACACAAAAAACATCGAGAGAAAAAAAGGAAAACAATAAAAAAAAACTTTCAGGAAACATCTTTTCTTCCGTTGAAAATAACTTTGTCGATGTTTATTTACAGCTGTACAATTAGCACCATTTCTCATTATCATTATCCCTCCCTCTCTCTCTTTTTTTCTTTTTTTGTGTTAGTTCGAATATACATTGTTTGTTTCGAATTCTCGAATTTAATCATGATATTTTTCTTTTTCTTTTTTTTCATTGTTATGTCATCATTTTTCGATTTCTTTGTCATTGTATTGTTCCACTATGTCAATTTTGTTTTTCACTAAAAAAAACTTTTTCTCATTTATACAGGTTCACCATTCAAATAAATGATGGCGTAATAATGAGATCGAAATCGAATTTCAATTAATTTACATTGAAAAAAACAATCTGATA
>ERZ500997.113-NODE-113-length-21896-cov-9.302459_pt1 | contig 21896 bp, 18 predicted proteins | sample MGYA00248826_ERZ500997 | MGnify/ENA primary metagenome ERZ500997 (study PRJEB25958, sample SAMN03398524) | human skin metagenome | study: EMG produced TPA metagenomics assembly of the Human Skin Microbiome Metagenome (human skin metagenome) data set.
ATAATCCACAACTGTATTCAATTTTTTTAAAATGAGAGTTAGTAGCCATCAAACAAAGGAAAGCGATATAATATTCATTTTCGGAAGTATTCATCTTACCTTTTCTGTCAATTCAAATAGTTGTCACGATACAAATCAATTTAAAATTCTTAGTGACGAAATCATTTATCGATTAAAACGCATGAATCTGAATAAAGAGGAATATTTCGAGCCTGAATGCCGAATTGAGTGAAAACAGACATGTATCCAAAACAAACGCAAAAAACCATTGAATGTCACAATAAATTTTCTACAAATGCTCATTAGGTAAAAATAGAAAATCGACTATACCAACTTTTTTTTGGAAAATGAATCAGGGGATATAACCAAGCATGTTCAAGTGATAATAAATGCATTTGCGCCCCTTTTTTCATGAAATGATCATTGCTTTATTTTCAATTAACAATATGATCATTAGAATTTAATGTTCTTGTTTTTGTTAAACTTGTTTGTCTAAATCTAATCGATGTAAATTTTTAACGAATAATTCAAATCACTACGAATCATGATGAAAATATGATTCATATTGACAGTTGATAATAACGTTAACTAATCAATCAATCATGTTGTTGTTGAGCATTGATGAATCATCGCCTAAAGATTCATATCTTAGCTGATCATATAAAATTTCATATACAAATTATTGAATAAATTTCGAAAAAAACGTATACAAATTGTGTCCACTGCTATGCAAACAGGGAATCGACAAAAATAGCTATTTTACATTTTAAATCATCGACTACGATTATTGCATGCAACAACATTAAAATTTGTCATCATCATCATCATCATCGCTCAATCAACAATATCAAACAACATCTTCCTCAATTGTGATAATCATATGAGTACATTCAACTAACTAACCATATTAGTGGCCGGAAAGCATAATGACAAAGAAAAATAATAATAATAAATGCCTATATGATCATTGCAAGTTGGTATTCAAAACTGAAGGATTAATTTTGTGGCGTACACTGTTTTAGTTAAATACAACAGAATAAATGCGACAATTGATTTTGAAATTAATTAGCTTACAAAAATACTAATCAAAGAAAAAACGAATTAAAAAAAAATTCTTTAATGTCACTTGAAAAGTTAAGCGAACAGCAATTGACCAGACAGCCTGAAGAAGTTTTCGACATTCTTTGTAAATTAGGTAATAAATATGTTGTTCAAGCATTTTAAGTTTAATTAATATATTAAATGTTTCTGGTCTAAAAAAATTATCATACAGGCGAAGGTTCCTATGGATCGGTATACAAAGCATTACATAAAGAATCTGGTCAGATACTTGCAATCAAGCAAGTACCAGTCGAAAGCGATTTGGGCGAAATAATCAAAGAGATCTCTATTATGCAACAATGTGAAAGTCTTTATGTCGTTCGATATTTTGGAAGCTATTTCAAAGGTATATAGGCATTATTTTAAAATTATTCTCAAATAATGATAAATTTAACAAATGAAGGTTCCGACTTATGGATCGTTATGGAATATTGTGGCGGGGGATCCGTTAGTGATATAATGCGTTTCAGGAAAAAAACCTTGACTGAAGATGAAATATCGATCATATTACAAGACACATTATTGGGTTTGGAATATTTGCATACCCATAGAAAAATTCATCGCGATATTAAAGCGGGCAACATTTTGCTCAATAATGAAGGACATGCTAAACTTGGTATTGATTAATTTTTTTTGTTTACTTATTGCATTCATTATTGAACAACTTCATTCTTTAGCTGACTTTGGTGTCGCTGGGCAACTGACTGATACAATGGCAAAGCGAAATACGGTCATTGGCACTCCATTTTGGATGGCACCTGAAGTTATTCAAGAAATCGGTTATGATTGTTTGGCCGATATTTGGAGTCTGGGGATAACGGCATTAGAAATGGCCGAAGGTAAACCCCCTTACGGTGATATACATCCGATGCGTGCCATTTTCATGATACCGACAAAACCGCCGCCGTCATTTCGTGATCCTGATAGATGGTCTCCTGAATTTATTGATTTTGTGCAGAAATGTTTAGTCAAAAATCCTGAACAGCGTGCGACCGCAAACGAGCTTCTTCAGCATGAATTCATTAAACGAGCACCATCCGTAGCGATAATCCAGAAAATTATTCTTGAAGCCAAAGAGATTCAACAGAATCAACAAAATACTTCGGTAATGGTTTTTCCTTTAAAACAACGTTTTTTTTGTAATTTTTTATATTGCAGTCCACATTTGGCGATAATCTGAACGCCACAATGGTCTCTGCCAAAGATAATACGCTGCGATCAATTTCAAATTATCCAACCAATGATGTCAATCGTACAGCTGATTCACAAATGAATCGAACAGCTGGAACCAATTTTACCACATCTGATGTGGAATCGGATCTTGGAACATTGATCATCAATGATGAAACAGATGACGAAGATTCGGAAAAAACTCTGAAACCTGCATTTTTGCAACATTTCGAGCTTAAGGATAAGCAAAAGGTAATCAAATGACTAATCAAGTTTTTGGATTGACATTTTTAATGTTTCTTAGAATTATAAATCCGATGCAATGCCAACAATGGATGCCACATTATTAGAACATCCAGCCAAAAATGAAAATGGTTGGAATGGAAATTCTGATGGATCAAATGATAACAATAACTCTTCGGTATTAAGTTCCATTAACAATAATCCGTTGTCCAAAACGATAATGTTAGGTGGTGATTTCGAATTTTTGCGTTTACTTAGCCTGAATGAATTAAAAGCCCGTATGGCCAATCTTGATCTGGAAATGGAGGCTGAAATCGAAGAATTACGACGTCGTTATGCTGCAAAACGGCAGCCAATTTTAGATACAATGGATCAGAAAAAGAAACGACAGCAAAATTTTTAGAATTATTAATTTCTAACTTATTTTTTTATACTATCTTATTAAATGAAGCCTTCCATACATTATTTATATTTATCACAGTAAAGTGAAATTTTATTTTATTTTTTTGACAAAAAAAAGGCACAGCAATCAATTAATTTGCAATGGTATGTTATATTGTTGATCCAAACCAATGTAACAATCACTGAGCAAATATAGGGTATAAAGTATTCGTTTTGATGATCTAATATCTGGTGTTCTAAATCGAATGTTCACCTGTGTTGAATATGGATGGATACAAGGCACTCTGGTTATGGCGATCAATTCGGATTCTTCTTCACATCCAAGAATCAAATACCAGGATTCTGATTTTGGTTTTGGAAATGATGGACAATATGCTCGTTGACTTTTAGGATTTTGATTAGAAGATAAAGAGATTCGTTTTAATTGGCAACAAACACAGTAATCAGAAGATGGCTGGAGCTGAAGCCATTCAATATCACGTCGAGATACGAAAGTATTTTCTTTTAATATTTCTTGTGGCAACCAACTTTCTGAATCCATGTCTTCATCAACAATCTTATTTATTGATATTTTCTCAACATTTATCAACGGTAATTGTGTCAATGATTTGAAAAGGCGCGAAAGTATATTCGGATGAATAGAATATTCTTCGAAAAGATCTTTGAATGCCTTGAATAATTTAGAATCATTTCGTTTGTTTGAATAACTGTTTTGTTGCAAGAACTGTAAAAGTACCGGAAGTGAACAGATTTCTTTCGAAAGTCTGCAAATATCAGTGATGGCTGCGTCCATTTGATGTTGACGATTTTGATAATATTCTGAAGCATCGTTCAGATTATCATCAATAAATTCATTAGCTGTAGATTTGTGATCCGTTTCGAGAAGTAACAATAATTGATTGGAATTCTGCCATGATGCCTGAATAATACTTTGTTGTAAATTGATTATGTTGATCGTAGTAGGAAGTGATCCATTTAGAGCTGATATGTCGATCATTGCCTGGAATATTCTCAAGACTTGATCCAAAACTGTTTTTAAATCTGTATAATAGTCAACAATCGGTAAGGGAGAACGTGAACAATGTGCCTGAAGCAACAGGTTAGCTTTAGTATGTGGTGAATCCATAGAACGACGTTCCATTTTGAATGGACATATTTTAGCAAGCTGTGCATTCAATAATTCTTCATTATGTCGAACAGGGAGAGTAGCATATTCGGTAGCCATTGTGAGTAGATCGAGAATTTCACTAGGTTTATAGTAGGTGAATTGTGGCTGACCTGTTTTGTGATCTGAAGAACAAAGTCGATCTTGAAATAAGCGAATAGTTTTGTATGATAAATAATAATAGGATGCTATTTTTCCTAATGGTGTTGGCGAAAGAAACTGATTGACAAAGCTATCATCTTTTCCATATTGTTCCTGCGATTGATTTTCTTCATCGACTACTCGTATACAATAATTATCGATTAACAATTGAACACATTGATCAATATATGTAGAAAGAAATTTGATTACCAAAGTGTTAAGAACCATTTCATCACTGAGTTGATGCTCACTTAATTCTCCAAGATCAACTCCATAATATGATGGATTCTTAATAATACGATGATAAAGATATGTTGATGAAAGAAATTCCATGGCTTCATGCTTATTTTTCACAGTACCAGTTATAACTTCAGCATTTAAATGATCGGGAAATGCATCCAACAGATGCGATTCAACTGGAAATGGTTCATATAAAAATTTGCGATAATATTCCTTTTTTATGTCGTGAACAAACAAAATGGCAACTGCTGAAGTATCGAATTGAGGACGGCCAGCGCGACCAATCATCTGCAAAACATCTGTTATGGGAAAATCAACATAACGACCTTTTTTACCATCGAAGAATTCGGTGCCTTTGATGATGACTGCATGTGCAGGAAGATTAATTCCCCATGCTAATGTGGCCGTTGTGATCAGAACTTGAATCTTTTGTTCAGCAAACAATTGTTCAACAAGTTTTCTATCATTCTCGACCAAACCGGCATGATGCATACCGATACCGAATCGAAGAGTATGCTTCAAATATGAATCTTTAACTGTTTCTAATAATGCATCTAATTCATCTTCGTTGTCTATATGTAAAAACGGTATGCCCATGGTATGATCATCCGAAGCGACTAATGTAATGAGATCCAAAGCGGTTAGCCTAGTTTGTCGACGTGATGAAACGAACACAATCACAGGTTTGGTTGGCGAATGTTGTTTGATTGCTCGATATGCTGGTTTGTTCATGGAAGCCATTCGCGGACAATAATGTTTGCCTGAGAATCCCGATACATGAACTTCGATAGGCACCGGTCTAACTGAAGAACTAAAATTATAAAGGCCAACATTATGAATATCCAACCATGATGAAAGATCTTGAGCATTAGCCACAGCAGTTGACAATCCAATGATTCGAATATTTTCACCAGTACGACGACGAATAAAATTTGTACGTGATACTATCATTTCCAGAACAGGACCACGTTCTTCACCCAACAAATGAATTTCATCAATGACAATAAGAGCAACTTGTCGTACAAATTTTCGAAATGTCCAGCCACGACTAACACCATCCCATTTTTCCGGTGTAGTCACTATTAACTGAGCGGAATCAATAGTGGCCAAATCAGGGGTAACATCACCGGTCAATTCAACAACATTTAATGAAATTTTCTTTTCAATTTTTTGCTTCCAATCATCAACACGTTCACGTACCAATGCTTTTAATGGAGCAATATAAACAATTTTGCCCCAAGGACGTGTATTGATAACACGGAATAAAGCGATTTCGGCAGCAATTGTTTTTCCGGAGCCAGTTGGCGCTCCAAGCAGCACATTATTATCAGTATGATATAATGTATGAAATATTTGTGTTTGAATCGGATTAAAATGAGAGAACGGATAAATCGATTCGAATACATCGTTCTGTAATGCTTTGATTGGTAATGGCATCAAGTCCAAAAGTGGAGTATGGGGCAGATGCTTGTCAGGCAATAGTAAATTGTGACAAGATACTTCAGTTTCACATTTCGCACCCATCCAATATTCAAATGTACAATTGATTAGATATTGTTTCTGAAGATATGCTGCGTCCAATAACGGTATCGTAAAAATATAACGTTGCGTTTCTTTTTTAATTACTTGTTTTTTGATAAAACGCCCAAGTTCGGCATGATAAATATGATTGTTTTCCATATCTGTCAACCAGATCCAATAAAGTTGAGCTGCTTTTCCATGATATTTATCATCCCAGACAAAATCTGGCTTAACATCAATATAAATAGTCAAAATTGTACGCGTTATTGGCTTGACTGATGCTTCAATCTGAACATACGGTATGGTCTGAGCTAATCGTTTAACAATAGGAGCATATCGTTTATCATGGATGAATTGGGCGATTTCATTAACGTCCATTTCTCTAAGATCATAATGTTGAATATTTTTGCTTTGATGAATAAATGATAGCTTATCTAAAACATCTCTTGTCAATTCAGATTCAAATTGATATAAAGGTGTGTCGAAATTCCATATTTGCTTCTCAAACATCAACGAAATATCCAGAAATTTTTCAGACAAAACCGGCCATCCTCGACGTATAACATACTCAAACAGGCCACGAGTTAAACGGGACATATTCTAACATAAATAATTGATAATCAAACTAGAGTATAAAAAAATAACTGAAATTTATACCTGAAGAATGTACATCATATCAGAATTCAATGAATGACATTCAGTAATCGATCGATTGATACAGGATTGCATCAAAATGTTAATCTTCGTATCGGTGCTAGTTAGATCGCCATTGATCATAAATTTGCATTTACTCCATAAATTTTGAAGCTGTTCAATTTCCTCTTCTCTAACTCTGAGCTGATGAAATTCACTAGCCGATGACATAAGATGAAAAATATTGCCAATATCCATGACATCTCGAAGATTTTCGTTAAAATGAACAATGGTTTCATATTGAATGTAAAAATGTGAAGCAATACGGCCAAGATGTGTAGCATCTACCGTTCCTTCTCGTTCGGGATTATATCGAATCATATGTGCTCGATCTAATTGTTCCGAAGAAATTTTTGCAAGACTTGTCAAATGATCAATGATAAGGCCAAGATCCTGAGCTGCTATACTTTTAAGACCATATTCCAATGGGTTTCGTTGCATTCGAATATACAAATAGGTATATTTAAGCCAATCGACAATTTCTCTGATGTTGCATACGGTACCGAGAACAATTTCAGCATTTAAATTATCGACCAAACGTTTTAAAAATTTACTCTCGATAGGAAGTTGATTGGTCAACATGCTGAGATAATGTGGTAAACGGTCATATGTAGTAATAATTGTAGCATCGCCATCGCTATCAAATTGTGGCCGACCAGCTCGTCCAAAAATTTGCATAACATCAAGCATATCTATGTCGACAAAACTACCTTGTGATGGATCATAATATTCGGTACCACGGATAATCACAGAATGTGCTGGTAAATTTACACCCCAAGCTAGTGTAGATGTACAGACTAGAACTTTAATAACGCCATGACTAAATAATTTTTCCACAATATTACGTTCCGATCGTGGCATTCCAGCATGATGAATACCAATACCGTTTAGAAGAAATTTGTTTAGATTTCGATATCTAGCTCTGGAAATCAGATTATCTGAACCGGGAAGTCTTGCCGTATCAGCCTGGAACATTAATCGTAAACTTTCTCCACCATCGCGGTCATTGGGATCGTTATATTGAGTTTTTTCTAATAAATAGGTTGCCATGGCCATTGTAGCATTTCTTGAATGTACAAATATCATAACTTGATATTCTTTTTGTAATATTTCTCTAGCTCGTTTCATCGTTATTTCATCCATATCACTATTGAGCTGATTTTTCGAACGAGCTTTACAACCGATGAAAGTTTTGGCCAATGGAACTGGTCGAAATCGATCGTCGAATACATACAATCCTTTGTAAAGATCAACATGAAGAAATTGGGCAACATCAACATAATTGGGCAATGTAGCTGATAATCCAATCATTCGAATACATTTTTGTGATTGTTCAACATAACGTACTGTGCGAGCCACAATCGTTTCGACAACATGACCACGATCTGACTGCAAAAGGTGAACTTCATCCAAAATAATTAATCGAACCAAATCCATAAGTTGAACATCACCAACAGATTTTCTCGTAACAACATCCCACTTTTCCGGTGTGACAACAAGCATCTGTGTTTCCATTATTTCTTTGCTGGTCATCTGCATATCACCAGTCAATTCACGAACTTTAACACCAAATGGCTGCAAACGACGACCAAAAGTAGAAGTCATTTCGGCACAAAGTGCTTTCATCGGAGCAATATAGATTATTTTAAATTGAGCTAAGTCAATATTGGACACGGAATCATCTACGGAAAATGAACGCAAGATGTTCAATATGGCCAACATGGCTATATTAGTTTTGCCAGCACCCGTTGGTGCACATATCAACATATTTTGATTATCCGATTGATAAGCGGTAGAAAATACTGCTGATTGAATGATGTTCAACTTTTCAAAACCATCAAATCCGGTACGAATAAATTCATCAGTATCGGCAATTTCAATACGTGAAAAATTATTTAAAAATTTTTGCGTTTCATCAGTGCTCGCAAGAAGCGGAACATAAACTTCGTCATGCGTTTTGAATTCTTTTCGTTCGGATCCAATCGGAAGCAATAATTTTGTTTCGGCAATGTAAGAAGCTGTAGTTTTTATAGAACGGTAAAGATCATAAACAAATGGATATTGTTCAACTGGACGATATTGGCGTAGTTGTTCGGCCATTTTTGGTGCTAATATTGATCGAATTGATGCTTTAAGATTTTTTTCACGCATACGTTCTAGATCTTCAAGAGAAAGTTTATCACTTTGAGGTTCAATTTCATCATTGTCAGCGGTATTTTTTTGTACTTTATTGATTTTCTTGGCAATTTTACGCATCTCTTTTTTCAATGCTTTTTCCTTAGCGGTTGTAACAACTACCGAAGGCCGAATCGAATGAGATCCAGTGTCACGAGATGAATTGAAACGTCGATAAACTTCATCAAGGTTTTTATTGTTACCTTTCTTGGATGTTGAGGATGATGGTTGATTAGCATTTATCGATTGGTTATTTGATTGAACATTTGGTTTATAAACAAAAATTAATTTTCGGACTAATTGAAAGTATTTTTCCCCAAGTAGATTGGTCAATTCTTCATAAAGACTATCGTTATCATTATCACTGTTGATCAAACGATTCATAACCATTTGATTCAATTCTTCGGCGCTCAGATAGAATTTATCCGAATTTGTTTGATTATAATCGGCAATAAATGCTGTTAATTCTTCATATAACTTGGCCAAAATATCTTCGGTTGACTTATTTGCCAAAGAATCGTCCATATCAACTTGAAATTCAGATGGCATTTTTTGCTGATTTTCATTTTGGATATTGTTAACCTCTTGTTTTGATTGATAATTTGACCCTGAAGATTGTAGATGATGAGGAATTGAATTGGAATAAAGTAAATTTTGCAGAATAAATTCAGAATTAGAATAATCGGGATTGAATTTCGTAAAATCTGTAGTACATTCGTGAATAATTTGCTTATCGTATTTATTCAATAACATATAATTGAATTTACTATTAGCGTAAGGATCGATTTTAATTTCAACATCATCAGCTGCGAAAAAACGGTCGGTAAATTGATTGTACCAATCATAATTTTCTTGGGAAGATTGCTTTTCAAGATCGGTTGTGACTTTTTTAATAACACTGGCGTAAAAGAAGATTTCATTCAAATATTTTGGCTCCATCACCTGAAATATCTGACGGCAACATTGATACATTTTTTCCATTAGATTATATTTTATCGGATTTAAGCATAGAATATATTCAAGATCATTGTAATGTGAGCTAATATTTGCGAAATTCAATGTTGTTTGATTTTTATCGGCCATCGGTTGTTGTGTTTGGAATTCTGTCTGAAATGAATCATATAATACCCATAGAAGATAAACAGCAGCTTTTTCCACAAGAATCTGATGTGTAGATCTATCCATGACTTGTATGAATTCGGCGATTAACGATAGAAGTTCTTTGTATAAACATTCCGGACTCTGTATTGGCCTGTCGTGATCGATATCCATTCGTTCGTTATTTGAACAAATTTTTGTATTCATATTGTGTCGGCTAAAAAATTCTATGTCGCCATTATTAATTAATGATGCTTTTGATTTTCTATCATCCAATGATGATCTAGAATTGAACTTTTCGGAACGATTCTGTATGTTACGTAAATGTTCGACAATATTTTCGAAACGAGGCAATAATTTTTCATTGAGCACATCTGTTAATCGTTGTTCCATCAGTTTGAAACGCGTGAAACATCCATTATAAATCTGGTCACAATTTCTATCACTACTGCTGCCAATATTTTCAAATTTATTAGTTTCGGGATTGTATTTCTGGCTCTTGACTTTTTGTCGTATATAAGTGGAGAATAATTTGTTTTTGGTATTGTCCATTGTTGCTTTTAAACGAAAAGATTTATGCAAACAGGAAAAAGAAGAAAAAAATTCTGTAAAAAAATAACGAATTTATAAACAGATGTAAAGAACATCGAATTCAATTCAAACTATCTCCACGAGACATATCAACAATTGCATGCATCAAAACGCGTCAAGCAGCCGGATTTTTTGTTGTTGTTGTGCGCCTCTATTTCTACCTAAGCATCATAAAATATATTTTGACGTAAATTTTGATAAATTTTTGAATTTTATTCGTAAAATTTTATTTTAAGAAAATCAAAAATAAAAAGATTGCTATTCTAGTGAGGTGAATTCTTCCAAAGTTTTTTTCTGGTCAGATTCAATATTGTGTCTTTTAACATTCTTATTCGTCGTCATCACTTTCTCCTGAACTTTAATGTCTTTTGCACTTTTTCGTTTGATGCTGACGTTTTTCTTGACAAATCTTGATTTGACATTCAAATCTTTTGCCGAAATTTCGATTGTGGATTCTTTTTCACTATCGTTCTCACTCACTAATGTATCCGATTTCATCGATTGTTTCAAATTGTTCATTTTTTGTTGAAGTTTAGCCAAGATAATTCGATCATCATCATCTTTGTCATCGTAAACATTTACCGGTGTTTTATTTGTTGCTTCGAATCGTTTTTTCAATGATTCTTGTTTACGATGAAAATAATCATAACTTGACCAATGAAGACGACTAGCTGATCGTGATAAGAAACAAATAAGCCAAACGGGGAGGAATAGTAATAACAATAAAATAACAATAAGAATTGTGGCTCTCTCAAAATCGAATTCGACTTTAAAACGTGATTTTTTGTGCATCGAATCAGAATAAAAATCCAATGATTCATCTTCGATCGAATCATTACAATAGACATTCAATAAGATACAAATTATTAAGATAAAACAATCTTTGAATAAGAATATCATTTTGATTGTTTTATGATAAAATATTCCAAACGAACTATTAAAAAGCCGTAGCAGAAAAATTGTCGAACTTTTTTCCACACACCGATGATGGTTCACAAATAAAAATTCAAATTCTAGAACATCAAATCTCGACCATCTATGTCGATATAGCTGTTCAGTTTCGGCAGCTCGTTTTTGTTTGTTTCATGTGATTTGTTTGATATTTTTTTTCCAAATTAAGTTTAACATTCGAAATATGTCAACATCAGCTCTACCGGATGGTTGGAGACGGGAGGAAGTTAAACGTACTAATGGACTTACAATCAAGACCGATGTTATCTATGTCAGCCCTGATGGACAGCGTATCAAAACGAAAGCAGAGCTAGCTAAATATCTTGGCCACACAATTGATTTATCTTCATTCGATTATCGTTCGGGCAAGATTAATCCATTGTTATTACGAAAAAGTAAAAGATCCTATGGTGCTCATGATCATCGTGCACTCAAGCATGATCCAACAACAATCAATCCAGTTCGACAAACAAATCCATTTTTCAAACATCCAGTCACTATCATGAAGACAAATTCCAATCATTCTAAAGTATTAAATCTACAACAGATTAAAGATATACGTCGTAAGCATAATTTAAGCTTTAATGAACCCAAATCCGATAACATTGAACGACCATTTCAAATGTTTTGGCCTCGAAGATTGGAAGGACAACGAGCATCGAATCATGCACTTGAACGTCTAGACGATTTTCAATTACCACCAAATATTCGAACATTCAATTCGAAATTAGCTAATAACGCAGACATTTTTCGTTCAATAAATGCGAATCTATACAATGATCAACGAGCTATTCGTGGTCAAGAACGTAAAATAATTAATCGTATTCGCCGTGAAATGGATGAAGAAGATGTAATGAGAAATTTATTGGCATTTATTAATCCTCATCAACCATTATCACATACTATTACGATTACCGAACAGGACATAATACAACAGGAAGAAGTGGTTAGAAAATATCGTCAAAAATTACGCAATGCCATAAATCGATAATGAAAAGAAAAAATGTATCAATAAACTATCGATAAAAATTATATTTTTCTTTGTAAATGTAAATATAAATGTATGTACCCAACAAACATTTTTAGTAGCAAACATCGTTTTGTCATCGTGATCAAAAAACAAAAACAAAATCAAATCGTAAACACATCTCATCATGAAACAAAAAAAAATTCCAGCTTTTTCCAAACACATAAATCCAAAAACAATTTTTCCCCATCCTATTTTCATTGTCTTTTTCATTGATTGTTTCGAATGAATAATAATCATCAAATGATCATCATTTAATTGATTCTAATTAAATTTTTTTTTTTAATATTGAAATGAAAATTTCGAAAAAAAATTCGAATGTTTTTTTTTGATCCGATTGAAAAATAATGATAGCGGTGGCGCGCGTTCACACCCCATTGAATAAATATATGATACATATATAACACAATATTGCGATGTTCATAGCATCCATGTATGTATTAAAAGCAATAGTTTTTTTGGAGTTGGGGGGTTTCAGTTTAGCCATTTTTTTGTCGGACTGGTATATGTGTTTTTTTTCTGGAATAGTTGATGTTATTGAATTTATACATTTGGTTGTTGTTGTTCTTTTTGATACAGCTAATATTTTTGTTTTACCCCCTTTTTATTGTTTGCCCTTTTTTCATTATATGATCGCCTCCATTTCGAAAACAAAAAAAAAATCCAATCACCACTCTGCCATCATAAATGGCTGCTACCACCTCGACAACATTCGTTTTATAGATGATGATGATGATGATGACACCACCTACAAATTTCTAACAATCATAATAAAATTGGTGCAACAGCCAACAAACAAAAACAAGAAAAATTCAAACTCTGTATGTGTTTAGAGGTGTTTATGTAAAGCTTGTTCATAGCCGTTTTTTCGTTTTTTTTTCTACTGATTATTATAAGGCATTTATTTGTCGACTATAGCAAATAGAAAAAAAAAATATTAACGTTTAACTTTTTTTTGACGTTTAAATCGGAAAAATAGAAATCGTTCACATTTTTTCCTTTATAAGATATATTCGAACTTGATTTTTGATAATTTCGATTTCAATAAAAATAATTTTTCATTTTTTTTGTGTGACTAAAAAGAAATTCGTCCCAACTGGATTCAATTCGCCAACAACGACAACGATATATCAATCAATTTCGTTTTGTTAATCAAATTGTTTGGATCGTATCGTTAGCATTAATCATTTTCATCATGTCTGAAGTGGAAAATAATACTGTGACACCGAATACGGCTGGTGATGAAAAATTGGAAAAAAAAGAATGTGAACAACAACAAGACACAACAAACGGTAGCCAAGAAATAACAAATGGTGATTCATTCAAGCCAGAAGATTATAAATCTTTGTATGATTTCACCGTCAAAGATATTGATGGTAATGAGGTAAGAATATTTTTCATCACACCATTCATACAGGATTTTTTTTTGTATTGATTAATGATTTCGAAATTTTTATCTTCTAAAAGGTTTCTCTTTCTAAATATGAAGGAAAAGTTGTTCTGGTTGTTAATGTAGCTTCGAATTGTGGTTTTACTAAATCGAATTATCAACAATTGAATGAATTGTTTGACAAATATGAAAGTCGTGGTTTTCGTGTGGCTGCATTTCCTTGTAATCAATTTGCCGGACAAGAACCTGGATGCGATGCCGATATCAAAGAGTTTGCCAAGAAGAATAACGTAAAATTTGATATGTATTCAAAAATCGATGTAAATGGGTCTAATGCTCATCCATTGTATCGTTGGTTAAAACTTAAACAACGTGGAATTTTCGGTACACAAGCGATCAAATGGAATTTCACAAAATTTTTGATCAACAAAGAAGGACAACCAATTAAACGTTATTCACCAACAACTTCGCCGAATTCTATTGAATCAGAATTCAAATCGATGTTAGATCCAGAAAAACCAAGTGATGATCAACCAAAACCAACTTCCGAATAACGAAACAACAAATAGACAAAGTCTTTTTTTTTGTATGTGGGTTTGATGTAATAATGGCTTACCATATTTACACACATTTTACATCACTGGTTACCCAGTTTTTTCTCATCGATTATCCTTGACATTTTGGTCCACCAATTGAACTTTCTTTTATGTTTGCTTTTTAAAAAAAATCTCAATTTATCCTACATTGATATTCCATATTGATAAGCTTTTCTTTTTCTCTTCTTAATATTCCAAAACTAAATCTTTAATTTGATTATACTTGTCCTTTTTTTTATTTTCGGTATTTTTTCTTCGAAAAGAAAAAGCCGATTTTTTTTTAATATTCTCGGCGAACTTTTAATTTGTGTGTTTGTATGTACGTGTGTTTGCTTGATTTGATTTTTGCTTATATCGATGGAATTATAAATAAAAACAAACAAAATTCAAATATTCTTATAATATTTTTTTTTGTAATGTTGGAACCTTTTTGGATGTTCTTGGGTATGTGTGTGTTCCCCGCCCTAACTAGACAGATATATATAGAAAATAGTGAATTTCTCATACCGGGTATTCCATTTCGGAACATGATGATGTTCTCCATCGAAAATGAAATATAATGAGGCCAAGCGCAAGCTCGATCATTCCATTCGTTTCGTTTGGAATGTGTATTTCTTGTTATAAATTGAATATCTGTGTCGAAATTCTTATTGTTTATTTTTACGATTAATCGAGCACATCGATGAAAACCTAAATTCGAATGAATCTGATCTGCGAATTTTTTTTTTGTAGCAAATCCAATTAAGATGTAAACAATTGGATGATATCCATATATCTTATATATAGTTTTTTTCGGTTATTCATTCGAACAATTTTATCCATTATAAACATCATTAATAATAATAATCTATTGGAAATATGTCGTCATCAGCATCGGAAACAATTGAAACACCAATCTCATCGAATGGAATAAGTAATTTTAAAAGTTTATGCATTGTTATCGTTGTCATCGGTTGTTTTGCCGTTTTATGGCCAAAAATTTTCTATCCAATGCTTTTATATGGTTTAAGATGGGATTCTCGACAATCGTCCGAAAATGGTAAAACAAAAATTAATTCTTTTTTCAAAAGAATTTCAAAATTTAAATTTAAATAAATGATATCGTTTTTTTTGGGGAAAAAAATCATAGCTGCAGCAAACAACTATATGCTACCACCAAAAGTATTGGAAGCGATGAGACAATCTCCAAATAAAAATACGCAACCACAAAAACTTCCCGGAAGGGTATGAAAAAGTGTTGATATGTTCTTTTGTTCAACTATAACCGTACATTATTATATTACAGCCCCAATTTTACACCGGTAAACGTGAAATTTTGACTGGCGTAGGTGGTAGCCAAAACAGTGTATGGAATGTATTTGTTCCATTATATGCCTTGATTTTGATCGTTATCTTTATGTACGCTTTATTTAAGGTATAAGTTTCATGTCTTTTATTGCTAAAGATTGACAAATTTTTTTCCTTTACATAGTTATCACTAAAATCTGATGATTATGATCAATCAACGACAACAACCAAAGGATCTCATCAAAAAAAATCATTATGGTCATCATTACATGATCCTAAAGAATGTCGTGAATGTCAATATGATTTATTAAGACATGAATATACATACAAACGTTATGATCCATTCATGTCGCGTAGTTCATATCGAACATTCGATTATTATGGACGTAGAAACGGTAAAAAAGGATCATTTTTGTTTTGTTGACAAACTGTTGTTCTAATTATAATTTTTAAATTCCTCGAAAACTTATAACAAAAAAAAAACAGTCAGCCGAATTATGCATTCATTAGTGGAAGATGTTAAAACATTTCGTGATAATCTAATTAGAACGGAAAAATGTTCATGTAAATTGGCTGATTGTGAAAAAGATGGCGATCAAGCGAAAAGTTCTCTTGAGACGGATAAACAAATCAACGATCAACAGATAAAGGTTTGTTATTTCTATTTTTTTTCTTTTATCTAAAAAAATACATTTTTAGCAAAACGAAAACGATAATGAAGAAGAACAACAAAAACAACAAGATTCAAAAGTCTCAAAAGAAGAAAATTCGATGACAGAAAATCATTGCATTGATAATATGAAAAACATTAATGTGACAGCACAGCAGGATCACAGTGATGATGATGATGATGATGATGAACAAATTGATCATGCAATGGCAGAAGATTGCCATGAGAATAATGACAAAAATAGAAATGAAGACGAGAAGGAAAATGAAGAAAATATTATCAAAAAAACAAATGCCGTTGAAATTTTGAACAACAAACATTATCGAATGATGCGAAAACGCATCATTGATAATTTCAGGACAAAAATTTTCAAAGACAAATGCAATGACGAATTAAATGATTTCGAACAGCAATCGAAAAGTTCATCATCAAAATTGGTACGAAGAATCAATCATAAACTGGAAAAATTTATGCATTTGAAGAAAAAATGAACAAATTCTCATTAAGATGACATAATTGTTTCTATTTCAATTGAACATTCCAATAGTCTACGATAACATTTGTATCTTTTTCGATGATAATCAAGTATTTCTGATCGTGGTTCGAAGATTCGAATTTTCTTTTCATCGACGATATCGGTTCGAACTTGATTCAGCAAAGAGATTAATTTCTCCAATGAATTCGAGTGATTTATAGCTGCTACGAAAGCCATAATTGCCGTCCCAGTTAGCATATGATCCGCGCCATCTAAATCGTAAACAAAAATTTTTCGTTCCAAAATATCAGCATGTTTTTGAAGATAAAATTCATTTTTAGTCAGACCACCGCTTACAATCACCTGACTAATCGATCGTTCATTTCGTTCGATTTCTTCGACGATGAATTTTGTTTCATAAGCAATTGCTTCAATAGTGGCGCAATAAATTTCAAGCAATGATTCGTCTTCCAATGTCATACCATAGATGGCACCTTTTAGACGTGAATCGGCTATTGGTGAACGATTACCGTGGTATGATGGATTCATGACCAATGAAGTTTGATAAATAAAATTCTTGGCCCGTAAATCATTGTTTAACTTTTTAATAATTTCTTTGAAATCTTTTTCATCTGAAGATTTATGCTGTCGAATGATATGTTCGACTAAAACTCCTGAAGCACTTTGTCCAGCTTCACGTAGATAATATCCCGGAATGATTGCGTTGCGATAAGGTCCCCATATACCTTTGGTCATGGTTCGATTTTGATTCAAAATCATATGGCAAGTTGAGGTGCCGGCAATCATACAGAGTACATTTTCAAATGTTTCACCCAAATTTGATTTTGAAATGGAAGAATTTGAAAACGTTAGCATTGAAAGTGCACCAGCATGAGCGTCAATTAATGGACAAGTAATTTTTATAGGCTGATCACCATCGTTCATTGATATTCCGATTTGTTGTGCAATTTCAGCACTTAAATAACCAATTATCATTCCAGGTTGAATTATTTTGTTGCCGATTTTCATCCGTATCGATTCATCAAACTTAATGCCTGAATAATTTAATATAAGCAAACATAAAAATCAAATAATAAAGAATTAATCAACTGGAATCAGTTATAATTCAAACCTAATTTTTCGAATAAATCTGAACGCCATTTATTATTTTCAGCATCAAAACCCCATTTACAGACTACCGAACATAGTGAACGAGGAAATAGTTCTGGTAGATTTTTTGACCATTGATTCGAGCAACGATAACTAAGCCAATCGGGTAATTCCATTAAAGCTTTTGTGCGTCGAAAACGTTCCGGTTCATTATTATAAATCCAAATAAGTTTCGATAATGAAAATTCGGGTGAACAAGTTCCACCGAATTGTTCAAGAATTTGATGACCAGTTTGATTGATAAGCTCAGCTTCTTTAAGAGCACGATGATCCATCCACATGATTACATCATAGTCATTTGATGATTCTCCACGATTATCATGATCATCAGTGATAATGACAAGCGAGCATGTTGCAGTAAAGCCGATCGAATCAATCACTAATGGAATTTGATTTAATTTTATTTGCTTGCAACAATCTCTTGCTGCCATGCAAAATGCTTGCCATATTTCGCTTGATTTTTGTTCATAAAAATTCTTCTTTCGATTGTATATAATCAACGGGTGTGTAGAAACAGCCAACGGTTTTGACTTCAAATGATAATTATTGAATTCAAAAATGGCTACACGGACACTTCCAGAACCGACATCACAACAAAGTGTGAGCATTTTAGAAAAGGCCTTTAAATCAATTAATTAAACTTAGAATAAGTATTTCATCAATCAAGGATAACTAACTCAGATGACGATGACGAATAGTGAACCCAATTCAAATCAATACGACCAACTTCGGTAGCATAAATGTAGATTGCTAAATCATCCTATTTAATCATTTATGCAGATGATTAGTCGATGAAAAACATACGATTTGATCATGATCAATTTCGACAATCAAATTTTTTTTATTATCATTATTATTTTCTTGTCCTTGCTTGAATTGAAGCCATTCGCGATGAAAATTTATAAAACAAAAGCGAATGCAGATGTTTTTCCTGGAAAAATTTCCCATTTAATATACAAACAGAATAATTGCCGATTCCTTGGAAATATTCTCATTATAAATAGAAATTATGTTGAATTTCGACTCGAAAGAATTGATAAACAGCTTTTTGATTGAAGTTTTTTTTATTTAGTTTCGAATAAAATTTTAAACAAATCTATTCGAAAAAAACATGCTCATTATGACATGATTTGATGATTTTATCGAGGTCAGGATTTGCGTTGACGTAACCATATTTATTATTTCTAACAATCGATTTGTTTGTAAATTTCCAAACTCATATTGCTATTGGATACATGTATCTATTGTAAGATTGTTAGTTGATGAGTGAAATTTCAGTCTGATAAAGCATACATAAGCCGGAGATCGTCATTTAAGTATCATCAACAATCATGGCTATGATACGTAATTCTGAAATAATTTTACGGCAGGTATTACTTTATTTTTATTTTTTTTGCTTTAATTTCATTGAATTTATTCATCCGAATTGTCATAGCTTTTTGATCGTGCATCATGTACCTATACGTATCTGTTGGCTTGTTCAAAAACCAAAGATGCATTGCTGATTGATCCTGTTAAAGAATTGGTTGATAGAGATCTTACTTTGATCAAACAGTTAGATTTGAATGTAAGACCATTGATCTTGAATTGAAAGAAATCGTTTTTCTTGATTTATTGTCAAATTTTGTTTATTTATTTTAATTGATTTTCATTTTTTTTTTAGCTCAAATATGTAATCAATACACACGTTCATGCCGATCATATAACAGGCAGTGGACAAATTAAGAAGATTTTGACCGATGTAAAATCAATCATATCTAAAGAAAGCAATGCCCGAGCTGATATTCATGTTGAAAATGATGATTCAATTAAAATTGGAGAAAATATTGACTTGTTGGTCAAAAGTACACCAGGTAATTAAAAAATTTCTATTTTAAAAAGTTCAAACAAACAAACAAAAAATTCGTTTTTTAACGCGTTCGCTACCGGAGATTTCGAAAAACACATAGAACTACAGCAAATAAACGACGCATATATGCGTCGCTGGTAGCGAACGCGTTAATTAACTTTTAAAATTTTTGATAACAACTTTTTTCGATATATCAAGGACATACAAATGGATGTGTCTCGTATTTTCTAGACAACGGTCCGTTTGTTTTTACTGGCGATTCTCTATTAATTCGTGGCTGTGGTCGTACCGATTTTCAACAAGGTATTTTCAGTTTCGTAACTAAAAACAATAAACAATTCAGAAGACAAAATAAACAAAAATTTCTATTTTATTTACTTTATTTACGACTTACTTAAACATTGATTTTGTGAATTGTAGGCGATTCAGGAAAACTCTATGATTCAATACACAATCAGCTTTATACATTACCGGATGAATGTATTGTTTATCCAGGCCATGATTATAATGGTAATACATGTTCTACAATAGGCGAAGAAAAACTTTATAATCCTCGTCTCAGTCGAACACGAAATGAATTCATTGATCTAATGGAAAATCTTAAACTTGAACTTCCGAAATTAATTGGTAACTTTTTTTTACTTTTTTTTATTAGTTAGTAAAATATCTATTTCAATTTTGTCATTCACGCTATCTAGATATTGCCGTGCCGGCCAACATGGTCTGTGGTGTTTAATTTTAAATGGCTATCATTACGAATTTTAAAGGTGTTGGTTATCATTTTAAATTTATTTTCCTAAAGGATAATCATCAATATTTGATCTTTGCATTGTTTTTTATTTTATATTTTTTAAATACTGTTTATCTGATTGATAATATTCATTTAAAACGATTATCTTGAAAAACATGGAGAATAATAAAAAAGATTCGCATCAAAGAAAAGCCAGTGAACTGTAAAATGAAAATTTATTCATTGTTTGCAACAAATCTTACTCATAGTTTTTTTCTTCGTCCATGTACATTTAAAAATAAATATTTTGGTTCATTCATTAGCATTTACAATTGAAATATTTATTTTCTGGTTTTTGGGTAAAAAACAAACTTGATCTTGAAATTGTCTCATGTCTATGACGTAGTTGTTGAAATTTGGTCCATTTGATCGTCTTTCGGTCCATGAACATATATTCACTATTTTCAAGACAATAGTGAAGTCGATGGTCATCAATGTTAATATTTTGAAATAATCATATTGTCATAGGTTTCATCAAACCATCATTGTCGCATTTGATCATTGAGATTATGATGATGAAAAGAAATGGGTGGAACCGCCCAACCCAAAAACAAACAATTGGCGAAAAATAAAATAAAATAAAGAATTTCATAAAATTTGGCAAAAAATTGTTCGTTTATTTATTTTATTTTTCATTTTTCATTTTTCTTTGATTTCTATTGAATTCGCCAAAACTTTCGAACAGCTTTCCAGTTGTAAATTATAAATTGAATTAAATGTAATAAGGATCCTTATGTATAATAATAAGAATAATAACGAATGTTCCAGACTTCAGGGCTTTATAAATATTAAAACCATTTATATCGGGTTATATCTGGTTTCATAAATTTTTCCTTGGTGTTTCATCAATTTTTTTCTCGTTTATACATCTATAATTTGTGTTTTTGTTCAATGTTCGATTTTTCCCTATTTTTTCTTTTTCGTTTTTTTTTAATTCGGTTTAGGCTCAACTTGATGAGCATAAGTGTACCCCAGAATTGTAATGAAAAAAAAACTTTCAACAATTTTAAAGGTCTTTAACATATGTGAAAATAGATCATTCATTTATGTGGAATTCATTTTGTAATTTAAAATTCATGTTGTCAATGTACAATACATAAAATTTGAAATGGACAATGTAAAATTAAATTTCTGCTAGCTGCATTAATGAT
>ERZ500997.114-NODE-114-length-21794-cov-9.956668_pt1 | contig 21794 bp, 21 predicted proteins | sample MGYA00248826_ERZ500997 | MGnify/ENA primary metagenome ERZ500997 (study PRJEB25958, sample SAMN03398524) | human skin metagenome | study: EMG produced TPA metagenomics assembly of the Human Skin Microbiome Metagenome (human skin metagenome) data set.
CATACATCAATGTTGGCGTTATTACGGCATCCAAATTGGACTTTTTTCTCAGTGTGACCTGTACGGGTATAATTTTTTATATTTTGTTTTTATTTTTTGATTTGATTGTGTGATCCAAAAGAGCTTGTTTTTCCCATATGATAATCATCACGGTGCAATTAAATTTGTTTGGCGTTTGACCACCTACATTAATTTAGTTTTTAAAAATCAATGTTTGCTGAATCTGACAACAAAAAATAAAATGAAAAATTCGCTTGATATTGTTCATTGATCATCATTCAATGTTATTCAATCGGATCGGAAGTGATTACTGTATGATCATCATTGGAGTGATTATTATTGTTTTTTAGTGAAATTAACCATCCAAATGGGTGACAATGTGTTATTTGGTTTGATTGTGACAAAAATCTCTTAAACATTGGATAATGATAATGGAATTAAAATGATCATCATCATTAACCAAATAGGAAACGACCATTGCAAACAAATAATCAAAACAATCTCGCACTTATACGGACAACAAAACAGGGTTTCCTTCAAGCACAAATCAAACAAAGATAAAGAAATGTTTTTCTTTCATTTCCTCGAATGAATTAAGAAATGAAACATAATAAACCGTATTACAACTTGAACGATACAACTTTCCATTGATTATTCACTATGATTAAAATGGACGATTTTTTGCCGTTGTTACTCTTTTTGCCATTGCCCTCAATCCAGAGAGATATTTAGAGCAAATGGCTTTAGTTTGTATTAATTTTGTTTCCATTACTTATTGAATCGGAAATCAATATCTTTTATAGTCAACAAAAATTCAATCAACATTTTGTCAATGCAAAACCCAAAGAAATTATCAATTGTTCCAATGACAGCAGATCATGTTGTCCAAAGGTTTTTTCCAATCAAAAAAATAATATTGAAATTCGAAACAATTACCATTATGATTGAAAAAATGTTTTAAAGGTTTGGTATTCGAATCATAATTATATAGGATTTTATTATGACAGATATTAAAACAAGTTAGTCAATTCAATTCATTCATACACAGCATCTGTATTATGATTGATGATTGATTTTTTCAATTTCGTTTTCATGTTTTTATTCAATCAGTATTATAAGGAGAAAAGAGCATATTAATGTGCATAATATAGGAGTATATAAAAGATATTAAAGTGATTATTACAAAATTAGAGATTGAGATCGACAATTGGCGAAATTTTTCTAAAAAAATAGTAGCTTGGTTTTTTGGCAGACAAACAAACATGATTAGATTGACATGTTAATGAAGTGTTAATTGTAATGTTGCTTGGTGGTGTGGTTGACAGTTTGAATGGTTTTGTTTTGCAAATAATGCATTTGACTAGATGATGTTCATTGTTTTTGGTTATAAATTGTCAGCATTATCCTTATTATCGTCATTACTATCATTTTGATTATTGATTGTTAATTGGCCCAGATCATCGCCAATACCTGCATCACTTGATGCTTGACGAGAATGCAATATATTTGATGATGATGATGATGATTGTGGGGAATCTCGATCCGAATTGACCGGTGATGATAATGTTGTTGGTGAACTTGTTTCTGCTGATGATGTTGTTGATGATGAAGATGGCGATGGCATTTGCTGTTTGTTTTCATCCACTTTATTAGCAGGTGATGATTGTGGTGATGATACATCAGTCATTTGTGTCGATGTTGTCATAGCACCAAAGGAATCATCCTGTTGTAATGATGGCTGTTGATATTGTTGATTGGTTTCATGTTGAATATCAAACAATCTTTTCAGTGAATATGATGTTGGCTCAACATATTTGAATGGGAAATAACCTAAACGATCATCAATCTGCCCTTTCCACCAGCCTTTATCTTCGGCTGCACGTGATAGAACAGTGATATGATCTCCTTTACGCAATGATAGAAATGATGATGCGGCTGATGATGTGCCAGTGAATGCATATAATGCAATAGCATCACCCAATATTTCATTGCAATAGGCTTTTTTATATGGTAACAAAAGTTTAGTATTGACCATATTAAATGATTCGGCCAAGGAATTCAATTCATACCATCGAATCAGGTCGACAATAGTACGAAAATATCGTCGTTCGGAAAGATAGAAATGAGTCGGTTTATCTGGTGGTTGAAGATTATGCTGCTGTGGTTGTTGTTGATTAGTTTGTGCATTCGAATCTAAAATTGTTGGCTGAATACCATTCATATATGTCACTTGAACGCGCATATGATTAACAAGACCTTTATAATTAATGCTAATAGCATAGCTATTCTTTTGTTTGGGCGATATTCGTACCAAAAATGATCCATTCGGCAGTGGATTCAATGTAGTTTGTGCTGTATCACGATCCATGGAACCGGCAAACCAAGCATATTCTTCAAGATTATAACCATTACCGAAAAAGAGCCTTAAATTGCCATCTTGTATCATTGCTGGATTCATTGATGATGACGATTGATTAGTTTTCATTATTGATTTATTATCGTTGGCAAAGAAAATGTCCTCTTTATTCAATGCAGGTGTCGATACAGCTAACGGTGATGTTGGCATTATCCAATTGGATTGATGCAATTTTCTTGGCAGTGTTTGAGTCATCGATGTCGTCGAATCATTTGATTGATGATGATGTTGTTGTTGTTGAACAGTCTGATCATCATAACAGAATCGAAACACCGATGAACATGTTGGGGAATCAATATTGGATGATGATGCATTGGACGGTGAATCAGCCATCAATTCGGTTATACAGGCATTTGGAAAAGAACCTTCTTCACTGAGACGAAGATTAAGACCATAACTAAATGGTCCATTTGTTGAATAAACAACTATTGTATCATTGGGTTCCATTGGTAATTGTCCATCAACATAATGTGCAGAAATAGCTTTGGCAAGAATTCTTTGTTTGTTTTTGGATGGTGTCGGCGGTTCAGCACGATTCGAATTGACCGAATGATGATGATGGTCATGCTTATTATCGTTTGATGGTGATGATTGATTGGCATCGATAGATGATTGTCGTTGATGCATCATCTGTGCACAGGAACGTACCGTTGTGATACATGTTTTATGCAGAGCAATATTACAAACATAACATTGATATGCTTGAAACCAGGTTCCTTTTAAAAGTTTATGACAACTAGCACAACAGGTTGCAGGTGCAACTGTAGCCAGTGCTAAATGATGATCAGTTTGATTCAGTTGTTTGGGTCGAACATTATCCTGAGCACGTTCGATTGCTTCGATCCATTTTCGTTTGATTTCTTCATTTTTAACAAAAAATGTATAAGGTTGTTTTGTACGACAATGTACCAATGACCAACCGGATGACCAATTTTTTGTCAATTTTGAAATCGGGCTACAAGTCGACATATCTTCCAGCTATAATGACATTTTTCAATGAAACAAAACAAAAATAACATTCGATTATAAGAGGATTAATCATAAAAACATTAATGAAGCAGAGCATTAAGACAAATTGCAATGCAATGCCAAAATCAATTAGATTTTTGTTAATTAAAAAATGCGTGCTTACCTTGTATTCTTCGAGTACGATTGCCTCTTTATATGAATATTGAAGGCTGCGAATAGTTTTACACATCAACATTACTTTATCGAATACAAATATATATCGATTCTTTAACCGTGTTGTCATTCGATTATTATAGCTACAATTACCATGAACAACATTAATACCATTATCGTTATCTTGAGTGGATGGTCCACGCATTCGTACTTCACCATCTTTAATCAATCGGCCATAATCTTTAAGTTGATAATCATCGGGCATGGATAAATCGATAATTGATCGTTGAACATCATTAATGATTTCTAATGTTTCGGTATCACGTTTCATTTCATTGATATAGGCGCCAATATCGAGCATCATATCATAGGCATGCCGTAGGCCTTCAAAATCTTCATGTTGATCACTAGTATTACGGATTAATTCGCCTAACAACAGATGATATTTGAGTATTCGTTGCATCGGTAAACTAAGTAGATCCCGAAGCTTAAATCTTCCTTGGTTAGCTTCCTGTTGACATTGGCCAACCCAATGTTCGATAACCGGATCCTGGCCACATAATTCATCCAATAATTGTTGAGCTTTTGGAAGATTCGAACAATATTGGCCATAATTTAGAAATCGATCTCGTATTGAAAGAAAACATGATGAAATTGTACCGGTTCGATGCATCTGTATTGGATGAGCAGATGATGATGATAATGATGATGATGTGGAACAGGTGGACACACTTGGCGAACTACAATTGGATGGATATGCCGGTATATTATTATTATTATTATTACTGTTATTGTTAATGGATCTTGGATATTGACCACCATTATGATTAGTACGATATAAATCTTGATACAATTTCCAATGTAATTCGGATAATGATTGTAAATTTGAAAATATAACGTTACGGTGTTTAACAGGCACAATTCGTATTAATGGTTGACAAAAATGATCGATTATCATCTGTAATGCTTCACAATAGTTTTTCTCAGTTTCTATCAATTCTTTTAAACAGTAATCACGTTTCGATTGGATTGACGAATTGGATGATTGATAATTCAAATTATGGATAGCAGTATTATTGGAATCACGATTATTACTATTATTATTATTATTGTTGGATCTAATTTTGAATGAAAATTAAATTCAAATATGATTCAAATATTCCAATAGAATTTTACCTGAGGGTTACATAGCAAAGATCTTCATAAACATCTTCTTCGTGTGACCGTTTGGATGATGATAATTCCATTAATTGTTCTTGTTGTTGTCGATGTCGAAGAAACCAACCTTGTTGTTGTTGTTGCTGCTGTTGGCTGTATTGATATTGATCATCCATTCGATTTTGATTCGAGTGGCAATTTGTACGAAAAAATGGACTCGTAGGTGTCGTTGATGGTGATGCAGCAACATTTGTGGAAACAATTGCCATACTTGGTGATAATGATTGAATATGGTTCAATGGTGATGAATGTTCGGCCACCATCATGTCATTTGTTGTGGTGGATGGTGAGGATCGGTTGAGATCAACAACTATAAATGAAGAAAAACAAAATTCCAATTTAAATGTCTAATCTAAGAATAAAGAAACAACATCCATTGGCAACATCTAAAAAACGAATGATCTTAGAGTCCCTTTCTCCAGGTCCAAGTTTTTTTGTCTGTCCAACTACTTCACTTATTGATAACCAATTCAATCTTTTTCTTTTTGGTTGACCTTTTGTCTAGGTGCAAGTTTCTTATATTTCAATTTAAGCACAAAGTGCACAGTACGAAAAGAAGAAAAAATCGTCGTCCACCATTGGCGACATTTTGGCCAATGTCTTTCTCTCTCTCTCTCACTCACTTGCTTGCCATCTCCCTGTGTGAACACTGCAGTAAAATGCAGAGTATCGGGGTTGTAGAGCACCACCATCAAAAAAAAGCAAGCAGCAGCAAGGACATTCATTCAATTGCAATTCAAAATACCCCAAATATATCGGCGGTGTATGATAATGATGATGATGAAAATGGTGTGAGAAAAAAATTCAGAAACAAAAACCAGTCCAAAAGGGGGAGTATGGTTGGCTGGTGTTTGTGAGAGAGAATGTATACGGTCCGGGGAAAAGAAATGGGACTGGGGATTGTGGATCAATTTTTATTTTAAAAAAGAAAGATATTTTGATGATGAGAAAGACCTTTGACCCATGACCTCGACAGTAGAAATAATATTTTGTAAAAACGGGGAGTTCTCTCTCTCTCACTTATTAGCTGTTTTGGTTTAGACTATTCGATTTGGACATGACGATGATACTATCATTTTATCGACAAACAAGATGAATATTATTTTTTGATTTAAGAGAATTGATCAATAGAATTGCTTATGTTTCATTGCAAAACGACAAAAATAACTTAAAAGATAGAATCGATTGAACATATTTTCACTTGGATCAAAAAACAAATTTTTTGCAAAAACTTACAATTTGTAGCTGGCATAAGATGTTTTGGTTGTTCACTGGTCATAATTCATTCAAATGAAGAATTTTTAGGACAAAAAACAAACAAAAATTGAACACATCCAAATCCAAATAAAGGTGTTTTCTTTTCAATAATGATAATGAGGATGACAGAAACAAATTTAAATTTCTTCAAAGCAAAAAAGTATTGACATCTTTTTTCTTAATTTGGATTAGTTTTCGATTCAGAAAAAATGTCGTTGGCAGTCGAATCAAAACAAACAATTTTATTTGGCGAGTGAATGGGTCAAGGTGTGTGTGATAAGTTTGCAGAGACAACATTCGAATACTAAAAGATCGAGTCCATTCCATTCGAAGTTTTTTTCGAATCAAACAAGTTGTTGTCGAGCTTACGCGTTCAACAAGTGTGTGCGCGCTTCAACATTCTTTACGTTGTTCGCCTTACGTTCTCACATAATACATGGTTATGGCTATATGGCGGTTATGGCCATAATTGAACGCTTGTTGTGCTTATGCTGCTGTTCGAATAACATTCGATTGTTCATTCGAAAACGAAAATAATTTTTTTGTGGTCAGTTTTGACCGCGAACAAAATTGATTGAACAAAATAACAAATGGATATTTCTGATATCCGTTTTGACCCTATTTTGTTTGTTTGTTTTTGTCGATATTTTTTTTTAAATCGATCCAATTAAAATTTATTTGTTTTGTTTTTGGAAAATAATATTCAAATTCATTATGTAACGTTGTATTTGAATGGACATTTGGAATCCCCCAAAACATCAAAACATCATTCATGATGAGAATCGAAAAAACGTGGAATTTTATTGATTTGGTCATATTATTGATTGAATTTTTTGTGACATTTTTTAATTTGGTTTTTATTTGATCGAAATGGGTCGAAAGAAAAAAGAGGAATCAACATTGGACAACATAGTCGCCAAAGCTGATGAATATCGTTGTTCGTTATGTGGATTTGTGGCAAGAAAAGTAAATGACTGTGATCATCATATACTTGTCGAACATCAAGGCCAGGTTCGATACATGAAAGTTGAATTTATTTTTTATTTTTTTTCTCGCACACACATTTTAGGCATTAATCAATGAAGATAGACCGATGAACGATATAGAAATCAGACAAGGGTATCGTCGAGCGTTAACTGTGCTCAAACAACTTCGATGTCCGATATGTTCGAAAACCTTTCGAAGTTTTTTAGGAATGGTATTCCATGCTCAAATATGTGGTAAATCGGTATGTTGACCGAAATTGATGATTATAATACCCATTTTCGAATCTAATTCATTATTTGCATATCAAAACAAAAAGACGGATCAACTTTTTCGTGAATGTGAAATATGTGGTAAACGTCTGAAAATACATTCGTTAGCTATCCATTTACGTTCGATTCATTCTACCGCTGATCCATCAATTGACGAAAATGATAATAACGATGATAATGGTGATGATATCGAAACGATTAAGGATATTTCAAACAACCGGGGGAAAAAACGAAATTCCGCTTTAAAGTGAGTGTTATCCATTTCTATTTTGGTTAATTTTGAAAACATTTTTCAAATAATTACAAAGAGCAATCAAAAAATTTCGATCACTCGAACTAGCTGATGACGAGGATGAGGATGATAGAAAAAAATCCAAGAAAACACGGCTAAAAAACGATGATGACGAAGATTTTTCGGCAAAATCTTCAGCAGATGAAAATGATGATGAATTGGAAGTGGGAATAAATTTAAATAATAAAATTGAACCAAAAACAACAAAAACTTTAAATGATAAGGATTTGGAACATATCATTTCTCTCATTGTTCATCATTTAATCCGAGAAGATGGCAGTAATGATGATGAGAATGGCAATCAAAAAATCGAAAAAACAATCAGCAAAACTGTTGCTGTCAATCCAAAGGGTCTATATTCATGTTATAATTCAATGTGTCCAACACAATTCAAATATCGTTTCGAACTGGAAAATCATTATCGTCGTTGTCGTTGGCGAAAATTTTGGTTTCAGTGTTCATTGAATGAATGTCAACAGCAACAACGAGAACGTTCACGAAATCGTTTCAATTGGCTTGATACCAGCGTTGTTGAACACTTTTTCCATTATCATGATGTATGTTTTAGGTTTGGATTGTTCATTGTTTTATTTTTATTTTCCACAGGAATTATTCGACGATGAATTGAAAGAACAATTCGATATTTTTGTGACGAAAAAACAAATATCAAATCAGATTGTTCAATCGGGTTCAGGTTCACGAACACCACATTATTTGGAACAACTTCTTGAATGGCATAAACAAACGACAATATCATTATCTAATGATGAAATATTGTTTTCAAATATGTTACCAAAGCCAGATGATTATCGTATAATTAATCGAAATTTTTCCATTCATCAAAATTGTCACACAGCAACGAATTTCAAATCGACAATTTCGATGGATTCAGGTGATAATCAGATGAAACATTTATCAACATTTGAATCGATTCGTTTGGACGATAATAATTCAATGTTTAATGTGGGCAATTGTGTTTCAGCTATTGCCTGGTGTCCAATACCATTCACTATCGAATCAACTGGTTTCGATTGTCGAAGCCAATTTGATCAGATATTGATGACCGAAATGAAGGCACAACGTGATCAATATCTAATATTAGCTACCTCGAATTTTGATGAATTGCTTCAAAATGAACGACCCGATCAAATTTGTCTGCAATTATGGAATGTTGGCCCATTGAATTCAGTGAAAAATGCGACAACAGAAGAATGCAACATGCAACAAGCTCGTTTAGCATTGAATATTGATTGGACATCATACGGTGATGTACTTGAAATTTGTTGGTGTCCATGGGGTGTTTCCTATGAACAGCAACCACAACAACAACCACAATCATCACGATTAAAAAGGTTAGGGTTAGTTGCAATCGCCAGTGAAGATGGTCACATCCGAATCTTATCGATACCACATCCTAATCAATTGGACGGTAGTTATAATATAAATTATCTGTTGCAAGTTGAGCCTATACTCGTGCTGCAGGATCGATTTCCTCGTTATCTGAATTGTAATAGTATTGATTGGTATCCATTTGCGCCATATAATATGATTGTTGGTGCATTCAATACTGGAGTTTCATGTCTTTGGCGATTGCCTGTTGACGATGAGCAACCAATTGCCGAAAATAAACGTCTATTACCATATGATGAGAATGGTAATCTGAAATGTCAGCCATTATTATCGATTCAATGGCTAAATCGAGATATGTATGTTTGTTCATCGTTGAATCATTCGTTCATCTATCATATCCATTGGGATGGATTGTATCGCCAGATTGAATGTCGTCCATGTCAGAAAATTCTAGTTTATCAGCCATTATGGACTAAACATATGATACAAATGGCAATGGTACGAAAAGGTAGTCTTATCGGATTCTATTTGCTGGATATTCCTGTCGATAGTGGTCAGGATAATCGTCATACGATCATATCGAATGCAGACGATAATTATACGGTTGGTATTCTATTTTGATTTATTGAAATGAATTATTGTTATTTTTTTGTTGAAAAATAGGACATGTCATTATCACCATGGATGTATTTGATTGCATATGCATCAGAATCGGGTAAATTATTTACCACAAAAATGCTGAAGAAACCGGGATGTTCGAAAAATGTGAAATCTGGCAATTATGTAATATTTACCTGTTAATGAGTAATGTTGTCTGATCACTAACATTTTATATGATTTTAGATCTTATATGCCACCAAATTGGCAAATATGGATCTAGATCGACAGAACAACTCACAAGAATCATCATCGATAAAAAAATGCGTGATGATAAACGAATGTTTGGATCTTAATCACCAGATGGATGATTTTTTTGATAAATATTTTTTCATCTATGAAGATTGTCAAAAACCTGATGCAATTTTACAGGGCCGTACTGCATCGTCAAATGTTCGATTGTTGACGAAAAATGATCTTTATCGATATTATGCAATCAACAAGGTAATCTCAATCAAATCGAAATTTATCAAATTTTTAATTTGTTTCCCTGTTAAAAGTGTTGCTGGAATCCAAACCTTTCATCCTATTCATGGATTTTTTCATCCAACAAATCGGGTCTATGTCGTTTGAATAGATATCCATTGATTAATCCTAAACAAATGTATTGAACTATTTATCTGTGATATCATGTATCTATTTATCAAAAATTTTTTTTATTAATTTTTTTTTAAATTAATCAATTGAAATTGTAAATAAATGTTGATGAGAATCGTTTTTTGGTAACAGTTTTTGTCGAAAAAGTTGAGCATGTTGCCATGCTATTTCACCTTCGCCAAACATTAATTTTGCTTCAATGTCAAAGCATTCGGTTGCTGGATGCAATTCATTTCGATTCAAATGAAACGTTTCGTTTAGATTGAATGATAATTGTGTTTTGCATGGTTCCAATATAATGCAAAGTTCGATGACACCGGATTCATATGTTCGACCCTGGACTAGAATGCTGATTCGGTTCCATTCAATGCTGTGATTGGATGGTAATCGAAATCGCCATCGTATAGAACCGATATCCTTTTGGCCACAATATCTTTGTCGACTCAGGTAACACATTTGCCAATCATGTTCTATCATACGAAAGATGTGGCAAGATTCATAGCAGCCGGATTGCCATCCTTTCATTATTGTCGATTTCTTTTTCGAATCCGAATAAACAAGCGAATATTCATCACGTTGACAATCGTACAGGATTTGACGGCAAAGTTGATTCAAATCAAATTCATGATAACAATGTTTTGATTCACCACGTGATTGTCTCCATTCGATTGATCCGCTGATACGACCTTGAATAGCTTTTGAATCGGATGGTTGACGAATATCTTGATCAGGTGTTCGTATCAATTCAACCATTTCACCCAGCCAGCGTTCAACAATTCCATTATATTCACTAGATGAAAGTTTTGATTGCAATCGACGATTAATTTGGTCGATCAATGTTTGTAAACGATTTTCATCGAATAATTGGCTACGGAGGCGAACAGTTTTACGCCATTCCGAACAATAACGCCATGTGACATCACGACATTCATACATTCCATTTGCAATGATCAATGTAGCTGGTTTTTTCCATCCACATTCATATAATAAGGGATTGTCGAATGAGTTTTCACATGGATCGCAATGTAGCCATCGTTTTTGATGATCACTATATATTTCCGTCCAAACGTGATCATCAACATGATTCACCATACGAATATCGTAGCCAAAAACAAAACAAATATATGCAAAACAAAGTGCCCATTCACCACAACGACCACGTCGGGTTTCCAATAAACGACCGGCATGATTATAACGAGGAAATTCATGAATTGCGCTGCATTCAGGACATTTATACACTTCAATCATTTGACAATAGTATTCACTGTCATTCGTACGACGACAATTCAAAAGCGTACATTCTTTTCCATTACAATCATCACATTTCAATGAATTTACCCAGCTAAACAATTCTTGTTTAAAATATTCCAGTAATCTTATCAGACAATAATCACGACGATCCATTTGGTTGCCATCATCATCATCATGATTAGGTAGATGTTCAAAATCTTCATTAAAACGTTTCCAAGGAATCAATTGATGAACAGTTTGTCGGTATCGATCATCATATTGACCAAAATGACGTATATAATTATGATCGGTTATGATGGAATAGTATCGATTATAATCGATGGGCGGCATTTTTAGTATTAAAAAAATGTTTAAAAAAAGATTAGTTGATCGTAAATACGCGTTGGCTTGGTTTCCTTGTGACAAAAACCCAAACAATAATCAAAAATATTAACCAGTTTAGTCATAAAAAATGATGACAACACCAGATTATCGGCATAGATTCAGAGTACGTATTTTAAAGGCAAGTCATATGATTTGTTGTTGACCGAAAAAATCCTTGAATCATGGCTGAAATTGCTAAACAAAAATTCATTAATTATTCAGCCATGTCCATTTTTTGTTGTTGTTGAATTCCCATACTGCTGATTCATTCATTACAATATTATTATTTTAATATTAACATGCTCAAACTCAAACAATTAAATTGTTGAATCGAAAAAAACATAAACACACATAATCGCTAACTATCGATTAATTCGTTCATCATGTGATGATGATGATAATTATTTTAAAAATAAATTCCAAAAAATATCAAGTGTGAAGATCATTTTGAAAAAAATGTCATTTGTTGTTCAAAGGAATGATCATTCCATTATTGATTGATGGTTTTCTCACATTCATTTAAATCTCATCAATCGTATGACAAATTTTTTCTCACTCTCTCTTTTCTGTCATGATCATCATTAATACACTTCATCGCCATCACCGGTAAATTTATCGATCAAATAACCACTAAATGTCAATTTTTTCTCTGCTTGAAAAAAATTAATGAGAAAGCCGGAGCTGATGGTGTTTGTTTGACATTTACCCATATTCGAAAGAAATTGTGAACACGTCATTTTGCATTTGATGTCAGTTTCCTTCTAATCAAATCTTTTATCAAAAAATCAAATGATCATTCGATTTTCAAGTACAGCAGCAAAAGCCACGATTTTCCAAAAAAACCTATCAACTCTGTATGAATTGAATTTATAAAAAATAATCATCATTTTAAATAGAAAAAAATAGCAGAAGAAAAAATCATCACCGATTGTGGAGAGGAAATCCTTGGTTCTGCCAGTCCAACAACCACTATTTAAATGAGTTGAATGTTTAGCATTCGGTTGGTTTTTTGTTACTCTATTTTCAAAATTGATTAATCATGATATTTTATGCTGAAAGTGAAAAAAGACTAATTTGAATAATATTTACTTGGTTTTGCTTTTAGATTTGTTCGTCAGTGAAGTGATTTGCTCAAATAAATAAATAAATAATATAATATCTACTAATCAACTAATCAACAATCAATAATGACAATCGATTCGGATAGAAATAATGGTGATGGGACAAGTAAAAATAAAATATCAGCAACAAATATATTGATAATTGTCATCGATATAATTGTTACATTGTACACTTATCTGACATTACCCATTTATGTGTGGTGGCAGAATCCAAAACAAAAATTGCATAAATCGGAACGAATTCGTTCCAAAAAAATCGATGCCAACGATATTGATTCGCCTTGGGTTGGCATTCATGATGAAGATTCTATATTGAATTGCACATTCATCAATGATAGCGATTGTCAGACATTGAACGATTTTATAGAAAAACATTATCAATATTTTCCAAATGAAAATCCCGTTATCGGTTATCGTCATGTTTACTATGAATACCTCGAAGATGACAAAGATGGACGCAAAATAAAGAAACGTAAGCTATCGGATCATTATCAATGGATTAATTTTCGACAAATATACGATCGTATCACTAACATTGCTCACGGTCTTCGGCTTTCCGGTATTGAGCGTAATGAGCCGGTGGTTATTCTCTGCGAAACCTGTGCCGAATTTCTTTTGATGCAATTTGCAATAGCACGTGCCGGTTTGGTTCAGGTGAATGTTTATGCAACATTGGGTGAATCCGGTATTGCACATGCCATCCGGGAAACTAAAGCACGATATATGTTTACATCATGGGATCTATTGCCTAAAGTTCGTGCAACCATAGCTAATCAGAAAATAAATATCGACAAAATTATCTATCTTCGTCGTCGAGCCTTGAAAGTATCGTCCGAAATCCTGGAAAACGAAAAAGATTACACCAAACCAATCGGTCAAACGGATATGATTGCATTCGATCGAATCGAATTGATGGGTCAATGTCATTTGGATCGAATCAAATCAAGTGATGACGAAGAACAACTATGTAGACCACTAGATAAAGATGATATTTCACTAATCGGTAAGCTTAACCAAAATGAAAAAGAATAATGTCTATTAAAGTATTTTCTATTGAAATAGTATTCACATCAGGTAGTACGGGAATACCGAAAGGTGTACAATTGACATCTGCGCAAGTGATAAAAAGTATCCCCACAGCATTATCTGCTGTACCGGAATTGGTTGTGGATGGTAGTAACCATATATTGGCCAGTTTTTTGCCACAAGCACATATATTCGAAGCCATAGTGGAACTGACTTTATTGGCATTTGGTGGACGTATTGGTTTCGCTAATCCTTTGACATTGGTTGATGGTGCCCCCGGTCTTTCGCCGGATAGTCGATCGGATCTATCGATATTACGGCCAACAATAATGATGGTTGCCCCATTAGTTTTGAAAAGAGTTCAAGCACAAATCTATAAAAAATTGGAAGCAAGATCATCCATACATGTTGCTTTATTCGATTATCTGATCAATTATAAATTACGTTGGACGCATAAAGGTTCGTTGACTTGCCAACAAAACTTAACCACTTATTGAATCGATTACTTGAATCTGATTGATTGCGTTAATCTTTTTGTTGCTAGGTTATACGACACCATTATTGAATGGATTAATATGTTGCAAAATACGTGAACTATTCGGTGGAAATCTAGCCAAAGTGATTGCAGGTGGTGCACCATTGTCACCGCGATTGCAGGCATTTTGTCGAATGGCCATGGATACCAATCTAGTACAAGGTTATGGCATGACCGAGACTTGTGGTCCAGTATTATGCATGGATCAATATGATCTATCATATGGCCGTAGTGGACCACCATTACTGAATATTTATGCCAAATTGGATGATTGGACCGAAGGTGGATATCGACGAACAGATTTTCCATGTCCACGTGGTGAATTATTGATAGGTTCGAAAACTCATTGGAATGGCTATCTGAATCTGGCCGAGGCTAGCCAAGATGGCTATGTAAAGGATGACAAGAATGGTATACATTATGTACGTACCGGTGATATTGTTCAAGTACACTCGGATGGAACCTTCGAAATAATAGACCGAAAAAAAGATTTAGTCAAATTGGCTAACGGGGAGTATGTATCATTGGGCAAGATTGAGTCGACGTTGAAGAATTGTAATTATATTGATCATATCTGTGTTTTCGGTAATGGATTTGCCAATCATCTAGTCGGGTTAATTGTGCCAAACAAGGAAAAATTGAATTCACTTGCATTGAACGGGACAAGATCGATGAAACGACTAAAGGAAATAATTGGCAAATTGATGCAAGAAACTGGCTTAAAATGTGGCCTTAAATCGGTCGAAATACCAGTGCAGATTGAAATTGTGATGGATGAGTGGACACCGGACAATGAAATGTTGACGGCGGCAATGAAATTGAAACGTAATGCTATCAAAAAGCGTTATCAAAGTGTTATAACAGATATGTTCAGCAGTAATGCCAATGATTCACACGGCAGATGATTCAATGAATAGGCATTGAATTGAATGAATATTCTATCTAATCTGTTTTTATTGTCTAATATCTCTTTTCAAAATAAACAAATAAATTTATTTCACAACAATGTTTTCGATTAGTTGTTCAGAAAGTGGGTAAACCCATATCCCGTTTTCCATTGGAATATAATACGGCAGCATAGACGCAGCCAGCGATTGTCATACCAATTTCCACTTCAATAGCATGATTTCTATAATAAAAGCCACCATACCAGCCTTTAAAATGTGTGAGTGCCCATAATCCTGCCCAAGCTGCTCCACATATGGCCGACATAAGGAAATGTTCTTTCCATGCACCGACCACGCCGCAACAACATCCTACTACAGCACATATTGCCCAGATAAGATCATTTCTTTCATAACTATATTGAATTAGCGACAATAATGTTAAACAACCAACTATAGCGGCAGCCGCACCAAATACATATCGGCAAATGGTCATCAAATCCATCCTTGCTTTCTTTTGTTGACTTTCGAGTTAAATTTAAAAATACAAAATCAATTCACAACACAATCTGATTTGATGATAAAGAAAATTGCTGTTGGAAATTGAAAATTCACTATAAATCAGACAATCGCACAAATCAGCAAAAGCAGAGAAAGGAAATATTCGAATCGATAAAAAATGAACGTATTTTATTTTAGGGGGCAAACAACAATATTGAATGAAATGCAATTATAATGTTCGAAATGTTTCGATTGAATTATGTTGTTAACATTTTGGCATATTCATCTCTTGATGGCCGCTAGCATGTAGCATATAGGCAAATATAGCGGATAGTATCATTGTTCCAATCATAAAATTATCATAGTAGAATGCATAGGAATATCCAATCAGGTACAACACCAAGTGTATCAATATGAATAATATTGTAAATAGAAAATGTTCTTTCCAAACACCAATCAGACCGATCATCAGTGTAACGAATGCAAATATTAGCCATACGATTTCCGATACTACCAACGTACTAAAATGATCCAATAAAAACATTATCCGCAAGATCAACATTACTACGATAAGAATGCCAACCACAAGACGCACTATTGGATAAAGTAAACCAAAGTTACCGGCCATTTTTCTTTCAATCACTTGTCGTTTTCGCCAGGAATTAATAGTGTTTTGTTTTGTTTTTGCACACTATTTTTATTCAATTACAATTTCATTGTTATCGAGGGAAAAATTTTAGAAGAAAAATTCAAATTCAATCATAAATCCGGTAAGCCCATTTCTGATTGAATAATTGGAACGTAATGCAATCAAAATGTTATAACAGATATGAATAGGCATTGAATTGAATGAATATTCTATCTAATCTGTTTTTATTGTCTAATATCTCTTTTCAAAATAAACAAATAAATTTATTTCACAACAATGTTTTCGATTAGTTGTTCAGAAAGTGGGTAAACCCATATCCCGTTTTCCATTGGAATATAATACGGCAGCATAGACGCAGCCAGCGATTGTCATACCAATTTCCACTTCAATAGCATGATTTCTATAATAAAAGCCACCATACCAGCCTTTAAAATGTGTGAGTGCCCATAATCCTGCCCAAGTTACTGCACATAAGGCTGACATAAGGAAATGTTCTTTCCATGCACCGACCACGCCGCAACAACATCCTAATACAGCACATATTGCCCAGATAAGATCATTTCTGCCATAATCATATTGAATTAGTGACAATAATGTCAAACAACCAACTATACCGGCAGCCGCACCAAATACATATCGGCAAACGGTCATCAAATCCATTGTTGCTTTCTTTTGTTGACTTTCGAGTTAAATTTAGTAAATACAAAATCAATTCACAACACAATCATATGAAATTGTTGTTCGAAATTGAAAATGGAAAATTCTCTACTTATCAGAAATCAGCAATAATATTCAAATTGGAGAAAAAATGAACGTATTTTATTTTGGGGGGCAAACAACAATATTGAACGAAATGCAATTATAATGTTCGAAATGTTTCGATTGAATTATGTTGTCAGCATTTTGGCATATTCATCTCTTGATGGCCACTAGCATATAGGCAAATTCAAATTGAATCATAAATCTGGTAAGCCCATTTCTTGATGGCCAGAAGTGTATAACATGAATGCAAACACTGCCGATAGGCCCACCATTGTCATTATCATACTTTCTGAACCGACATAACTACCCGACCAGATACCGACATTAATGCGTTCATAATTGGATAGCCATAGCATCGTAAGCGAACCGACACATAGTAAAAATATGGCAAAAAAATGTTCACGCCATACGCCAAGAAAACCGATGCCAAGCGAAACAATGGAAATGGCTAGCCAAACATAACCGTTAAGGCTATATGCGAAAATGCCATTATTGATGACCGATAATAGTACTGATATTAACATTACACCGATCACGATGCCCAATACAATGCGAACCAATACATAACATAATCCATACTTGTTGCCACTTGAAAATGGATTCAAACCCATCTTTTCTGTTAGAGAAAAGTTCAACAACAAAACAATATATTTTTCTTTCAGAAATGTTTCAATTCTTATTTTAAACCAAGATTCATTAATTTAATTTAGGAAATCAAAAAAAAAAACAAATATTTTTCATTTGGTTATTTGATTGGAAAAAGTTAATTGGATTGTTGTTTGATTGGTGTGGAGAAATGTCGATATGTTTATATTACGAATGAGGTCTGACGTCGACCGGAATCATAAAGCATAAATGTATAGATTAATGAAACAATAACCAATAATAAAGCTGCTCCGGCCGATCCATAGAACAAGCCGACCCAAACTGAGATTGTACTCAATATAATCGATATGATAGTGAATATCAATGAATAAAGAAAATGTTCTTTTATCGCTCCAATCAAACCGATTATTATCGACACAAACGACACAACTGTCCAGACAATATGCGATAATTCTAAGGATTTTAGTAGACCCACGACATTCAATACAACCATCAATGCTAAAAATATTAATAAGGAAACGCGAATTATTTGATAGCCAATACCGAATTGATTTGCCATCTTTCTTGCCTTCACAATCGATCAAAATTCAATTTAAATTTGGTTTGTTTTTGATTTTTTGCACATTCCATTCATTATTATATCGGAGGGAGATGGCGAAAGTTCAATTGTTGCTGTTGTTGTAGAATTTTTTCTCGAACAAAACATAATCAAATGAACAAGACGCCCACTTATTATTATTGAACCAAAATTGGATTTTGCGCCAAAGAATCCAAAGAAAAGAAAGATGACAATGATGATTGCCTATCCATCGGTACCAGGTCTCATTCGATTCTTGACGTTCGATAAAAGTGGATCGTACAAATTGTGTTGGTTTCCTTGCATATGTCAGCTACCGGTTTTCAAATAATGGCGTCATTGGCTTCCTCGGCAAATCGTTTGGAGAAAAAGTTTCCAATACGTAGCTATAGCGTTGAGGTAAGATTGTTTTCGATTATCAAATTATAATCCTTTTATTTTATCAAATAAAAATCATTTTTATCCATATCAAGTTCATCATCATCATCATCATATGAATAAATATTGTTTAGAAAATAACAATAGAAGTGTTAGTCATTCGCAAAAAATGAATAATAATAGGATTAACTTATGGCATTTCATTCAATTCTCCATTGATGGCCCAATTCTATTGTTGTCCGTGAAATGAAATGAAGACGAAAAGTTATTATAATAACGCATACAATAGCCATACGTTGAAGAAAATCGAAACGGAAATCCGTCATTATCTGCTTTTTTTGTCCATTTAGGAGATTCTATTGTGATGATCATTCAATCAATCTATAATCAGATCAGTAGGCGAAAAAATGATGAATGGTGATCACAATGGGAAAAATCTTTTCTCGCTTGTTCAACATCATTATCATTCATTCGATTTTTCGAAAATACTAAATATTAATTGGGTAGATATAGCTGAAAGCATTTCAAAGTTGGTTGAAATAGTTGTTCACAGGAAAATTCCATTCACGATAAATAATTGGATCATCATTTGCTTTGACCTTCAAATTTTCAATAGAATAGTTCTGCTAATGACAATTATAATTGACTAATTCAACTAATTGATTGCTGTAGCAGTGATCACATCTGATTTTGTCAGCTAAACATTTGCATTGTTTTTTGTTGTTTATTTATGACTCAAATAGCATGGCTATCCATCACGACGACGATCATTGGTTGGTGATGCTAAATTCGAAACACAAAAAAATCGTGAAGCTAAACGATCGTGGATTGAGGAAAGTCGCAGCGAATCACAAGATTTCGATCTTTCCGAAGAAGAAGTCATCGTAGCGGAAGAAAGCCGACAGAAAGAAGTTGAAGATGATTCACTGAAAAGAAAAAATCTGATCATTACATTGCCGGCTAATAATGGTTTGGATAATTTGCCCAGAATATTACGACTGATGCAGGCCACAAAAGCAACTATCGAACATATTGAAAGTCGTCAGAATGCAAACGATGGCAAATGCTTTGATATATTCATGTCGGTAATGATAACACCGACTAATTTGTTGACATTTATGAAATCTGTCCGTCAGTCTGGACTCGGTGAAGTATCATTATTGCGTGAAAAACTCATATCGGTGAAAGATCCATGGTTTCCCCGGCATATAAGTGATTTGGATTTTTGTACACACATTATGACCAAATATGAGCCAGAATTGGATAGCGATCATCCTGGATTTTCCGATCCCATATATCGTCAACGGCGTTTGCAAATTGCTAACATTGCATTCGAATATCGATAGTAAATTGATTGTTTGCAGGAAAAATGCCATTTTTAAAAATACTCTTTTTTCGTTCTAGTGGCGATCCCATACCGAGAATAAAATATACCGAAGAAGAAATTAAGACCTGGGGTATTGTTTACAAAGAACTGGTACGATTGTTTCCAACACATGCATGTTCGAAACACATCCAAGTGTTTGAATTGTTGGAAAAAGAATGTGGCTATGCACCGGATAATATCCCCCAATTGGAAGATGTTTCACGTTTTCTCAAAAGTAAGTTGTTTGTTTTCCATCGATCAATTGTCATTATTTTTGTTTTATTTTCCAATTAGAACGCACTGGATTCACAATACGGCCGGCTGCTGGCCTGTTGACTGCACGGGATTTCCTTGCCAGTTTGGCTTATCGTGTATTTCAAACAACACAATATATGCGTCATCCAAGCGAACCGGATCATTCGCCCGAACCGGATTGTGTTCATGAATTATTGGGTCATATTCCTGTACTGGCCGATGAAAGTTTTGCTGATTTTTCACAGGAAATTGGACTGGCATCGCTTGGCGCAAGTGATGAGGATTTAGAAAAATTGGCTACAGTTGGGTTTTGCCTTGGCAAATGTTTTTGCAATATTTGATTGAGATTTGTTTTTATTTTTGTTTCCTAGCTATACTGGTTTACAGTGGAATTTGGTCTTTGTCGTGAAAATGGCCAGATACGTGCATACGGTGCCGGATTATTGTCATCGTTTGGTGAACTGAAGCATTCGTTATCAAACAAGCCGGAATTGCGTGAATTCGAACCGGAAAAGACAGCCATACAACCTTATCAAGATTTGGACTACCAAGAAATCTACTATGTAGCCGAAAGTTTCGATGACGCAAAAGAAAAATTTCGTAAATATGTTGCGGAAAAACTGCCACGTCGTTTTGAAGTATCGTACGATCCATTCACAAATCGTGTCCATGTTATCGATTCGATGGAAAAATTGGATCGATTAATTGCAAACATTTCCAATCAAATCGAACGTCTGCACAGTTGTTCATCGAAATTACGTAAAGTTTTTGATTGAAAGCAAAAATGCTCATCAAATGTTGAATTTGGGAGAAAAATTTGAAAACTATTTATTGTTTGTTTGAAAAATATTGAACATTAGAAAATTAGAATTGATTGGCGTTAACCTATTATTACATTATTACACTATTATACTATTATATGATTATATGATGTTAGATTATCTTTTCAAATAAATGTAATGGCTTAGATTTTAGATGAAACAATTAAAATGACTACCATAAACACAATAAGGAAATGAATAATGTGTGGGAGCCAAGACAGTGAATCGAAAACCAAACCAATCACTTTCCACGAGGTGTTAATGATTTTTTGATTTGATTTGCATTAAAATTGAAAATTGCCCACTTTTTCGCATGCTTGGAATGATGATATCATTGTGCCAATCAGCTATATCAACTTATTAGTTCATAGAAGCTCAAAACAGGTGCAGCTCGTCAGTAAACAATTCATTTTCTTTTGTTTTGACAGCTACATCCTTATTGATCAATCAATCAGAATAAATAAAAAGAAAAAAAAATAGGAAAGCTTACGACACCGAGTGTTCCCAAGTGGTCACCCTCCCAAGTACTGACTC
>ERZ500997.115-NODE-115-length-21794-cov-8.125581_pt1 | contig 21794 bp, 20 predicted proteins | sample MGYA00248826_ERZ500997 | MGnify/ENA primary metagenome ERZ500997 (study PRJEB25958, sample SAMN03398524) | human skin metagenome | study: EMG produced TPA metagenomics assembly of the Human Skin Microbiome Metagenome (human skin metagenome) data set.
AACTATTTAAAAGAAAAAAATTATTATGTATAAATGTTTTTTGAATCTATGATATTTAAAGCTGTTTGTAAAATTTAGTAAAATATATGGCGGATAACAAACTGTAATGAAATTCATGTAAATAATTCAATGGGTATAAAAGCAATCTGGTAACACTACAAAATTGTTGTTGTGATGATAGACTGTACAACTTGTAGTCCGCACTAAAGGTTTATCCATGATTTACCTTTGGGAAGGTCTGAGAATGCCGAGCAGTGTGAAAAACATTGTTTCTGAATCTTAGCGATTCACTTCGTAATTCGAAGTGCAAGTCGAGAGCAACGATTGAATGAATGCGCCCGTTTTACGCAAGAGATGGTTTTCCATTTGTAACGAATGGATTGCCTGATGCTTTATGACTGGTGTATTCAGTGAAATGATTTGTGGCTAGCCAATGAATAACAGTACGATGTGCGGAATGGCAAATATGTTTGCCATAACTGAATTCAGACTACTCACGGGTTGTACACTATTTATTTTTTGCAAAATTTAATTTTTATCGATTAAATGTTAAACGATCGGTATTGGATAGAATATTATCATCATCATTCAGGTCGTTTATGATGCCAAGAAAATTTCGCACCTGATCGACATTTCGTTCTCGAATCGCTTGACAAATGAATTTTCCGCCAATCTCGACGATGGGATTGATACGTAAGAAATGTGCCGCAATTAGAAGATCATATAGATCTGCTCTATTTTGCCATCCATTCACCTGATCCTCATCTCCGGCTATATCGGCCAAAAATCGTCGATCCCAATACGATGGCAATTCTTCGAGTTTTCTTGTACGTCTAGCATATTCATCCTCTTCCGAATCTTCGAAATTATCTTCATCCAGTTTTGGATCATCACAATGATATTCGCACCATCGGATAATATTTTTCATTGTATTCAAATTGCATGCTGTATGATTGATCAATGGAATTGTTGAACAATTGGTTCTATCGATTGGGGTTGACTTTTCCAAATCCACATCAAAAGCCTTTTGATCCATCAAATCAATAAGATCGCCAAGATAACCGGATAGCCTAGCTGCACGTCTAGTCATTGGTAATAGAATCTCCTCATCGCCGAAAGGTTGAATATAGACCAATCTATTATCGATGGATTGATCGGCTGCTGTCGATTGCAGCTTAATTTGCGATTGTTCTGAAAAATTCATCTTGTAATGGTTGTAACGTTATTGAATTATTTTATGCAAATCATCGTGAAATTTTCAAGACAACAACAACAACTACTAATATGATTAAGAATAAAAAGAAAAATTGTAAATTCTTGCCTCTGAGGCTAAATATAGCAAGTTTGCAATTTTAAATTCAATTATGAACAGTTATTCTACATTTTCTGCACGACAATCGATTCTATCGATTGTGCATAGAACATATTTTTTCTGACAATCCATCAAACAATATTGTTACTAATTCTTTGTTTTATAAAAAATGTTTTAGCTGACTCATTTTGATTGATCAATTTGGATCACCCATCAATCATTACATTTTTTTTGTTTTGATCATCAATAATAAAAACTAAACACACTCAATTCAATTTTCCTTAGATTAAAATGGAATTGGCTAGAATGTCAAATCAAGATCGACTCAAACTATGTCGTCGTTATTTTTTCATCGGATTTTTCGGTCTACCTTTTTTATGGATGATTAACACAGTTTGGTTTGGCATGTTTATATATAAATATGATTCTTATCAAGAACAAAGACGGCAACAACAACAACAGCGATCGAATAGAACAAATCGTCAACCGAACAATCCCCAACAACAGACATCGACCCAAGAACCAATGATTACCAATTCTCCCGAACAATCAAATGATCGATTTGAAAGAAACCCAGAAACGATTAAGCATCTAGGACAAATACGTACATTAGTCATTTATTCATTCTGTGGGTCGATGATATGGATCGTAACTATTCTTGCCTGGGTCATTACATTCCAATTGAAGCGTGCTGACTGGGGTGAATGGGGTGATGAAATTTCATTCAATATTCCAAGAGGAATACCTTAAATCATTCTACAGATAACGATTTATGATTTCTTTTAATTTTTTTTTGAATTTTTAATGAGACTTTGATTGGTTATATTGTCATACAATTTTCATTCCTTGGTTAAATCATAACAAATCGATACAAAATTATAATGATTTATAATCGATTATATGATTGTAACGATTAATCAAATTCATTAAAAAATAATTTTAAAAAATGAATTCTTTCGATTTATTTTTGTGATCATAAAATGCCATCGGTTTCCAATAAATTCATAATGTGGAAATTCGACCATAACGGCATCTACCGATCAACCATTCGATTATGTTTGATATTTTCATAAATATACACGGGGAGTTGTTTGGTGGCGTTGACGTCCGATTCGATTATTATGATGATGATGATGTTGATGAGGGTTGAGAAGTAGTGGCGTCAATCAAGGAGTTTGGCCAAAACAAAACTGCAACCGTGTATATTCGCTTATTTGTCTATCTGTTTGTTTGTATCGGTAAAAAGTCGCCCATTTTTTCAACATTTCAGCTTTTGGTTAATGATTTTATTTGTTAGATTCAACAACATTCGTCGATATCAACGAAAATATATGCGTTTGTGTATGTATGTTTATGAAAACAATTTTTTCAAAACTTCATTAGGATCGACGAAAGAAGAAACAAACAAACATCAAAATAGTTCAAGCTAAACAGCATGTTTGCTAATTTTTTGCCACTTTGACCAAAATAACGACAACAACCAAATTAGCCAACATCAATTTATTGATTAAAGATTGCAAGATGCCACAAAATCAACAGCGTTCACCGACCGATGAACAACAAGAAAAATTACTTGACGAATCATTGAGCATCGTTAAAGTACAATCATTTCATATGAAATGCTGTTTAGATAAAGGTAAATTAATGGAAGCGTTGAAACATGCATCAAATATGCTATCAGAATTACGTACATCGGCTTTAAGCCCACGGTCATATTATGAATTATTTATGGCCGTCACTGATCAATTACGACATCTGGAAATGTATCTTGTTGATGAGTTTCAGCGCGATCATAAAGTTTATGAGCTTTATGAATTGGTACAATATGCTGGATCAATTATACCACGTTTATATTTACTCATATCGGTTGGTCTTGTTTATATGAAAACATCACCACATTGTCGCCGTGAAATACTTAAAGATCTGGTTGAAATGTGTCGAGGTTTGTGCCTGTTAATGTTTGATATGTCTTTTGTTTTTAACATATTTATATTAGGTGTACAACATCCTCTTCGTGGTTTGTTTTTGCGCAATTTTCTTTTGATGACATGTCGTCATGTTTTACCTGACCAACCAGCTGAAAATTTAGGAAATTATGAAGATAGTAGAAAAGCTATGCTAATGAATCATGATAAGAATCATGAAGGACCACAACAACAAACGCAATTTGTTAGTTCAACATTGACTAATGCAATCACACAGCAGCAAAATGTTGATAACAAAGTTGCCGATACGGCCACTGTAATGGATTCAATTGATTTTGTCCTGACTAATTTCGCTGAAATGAATAAACTTTGGGTTCGTATGCAGCATTTGGGTCATACTCGAGAGCGTGATCGTCGAGAAAAAGAACGACTTGAACTTCGGCTATTGGTTGGTACGAATTTGGTTCGTCTATCACAACTGGAATCTGTCAATGTCGAAATGTATTCTCGTGTAGTGTTGCCCGGTATTCTTGAGCAGGTGGTTTCTTGCAAGGATGCTATTGCTCAAGAATACCTGATGGAGTCGTTGATTCAAGTTTTTCCCGATGAATTTCATTTATCGACATTGAATCCTTTTTTGAATTCATGTGCACAATTGGCTCCTGATGTAAAAGTCAAAAACATCATTATTGCATTGATCGATCGATTAGCCCAATCTCACGATGTTCCATTGCCCGAAGATTTGTTTGACACATTTAGCAGACAAATTAGTAATATAATCGCCAATCGACCCACTATTGCCATTGAAGATATAATTAGCATGTATAGCTCGTTGATTAATTTTTCTTTGAAGAAAATTACCGACCCGGTCAAACGTGAAGAGGCGATCAATTCTGTCCTTGGATCGACACTGAAAGCCATCCAAGATATGAATGTTGTGACCATAAACATGAGATCAAATCTTGGCAAAGAAATGTGTAGATTTTTGAAGATGCCATTTAATCTGGGCAATTCTAATTCAACATATCTTTCAAACGATACCGATGGTTCAACAAAAAACAAAGATGAATACGGGCTTATAAAAATGAGCCTTAAGTTAACCAACTATAAAAACCTGGTCAAAGAAACCACGGATATTGAATTGCATAAACAGATCATTTTGACACTTATCAATGCTACACTAGAAAATTACAGTGAAGATTATCTAAGACCCGAGGATCGTTTAACGCCATCAGAAATACAAACTTTTTTAACCGAGCTATGTGGACCGTTGGTAAATGGAACTAATCAAGTGATTGTGATCAATAATTCTAAATCGTCGCCTCAAAAACAACCACAACCGAATGTTCCAGTCGATGATCAGGATGAAGAATTCATTGATGAGCAATTGCTGTTGTCAAGGTTTATACATTTTCTTTTGTTGCCTCAATGTATTGATGCTGGGGAAACATCCATACAAAATGGCCGAACATCAGGTGGTGATGAGAATGGTGGGGAATGCTTGAATGATATCGACGATTCACGGTCGTCATCATCACAACTACTCGATACAACTCATCTGACATTGGTTTCAATCAAAAAAATTCTTGCCACTGGTGGCCCTTGCCGTATTCGATACACATACCCATCATTAGTTTTCGAAGCTCTTCAACTATCATTGAGGTGAGATCGTATTCCTTTGCATAAATTGCTTAAATTTGACATGTTAATTTATTGTCTAGATACAAGAAAATAAAAGATACAGATGATAAATGGATGAAAAAATGTCAAAGAATCTATCAATTTGTCAATCAGCTTATTGTAATATTGTTGAAGGAAGGAAATTGTCCGGAACTATGCCTTCGTCTATCTCTTGAAGCAGCATTAAATGCTGCTAAATCAGAAATTAGTGATTTCGAATCGATTAGCTATGATTTTATTAGCCAAGCATTTTCCATATATGAAGAGGAGATATCAGATTCTAAAGAGCAGACCTTATGTTTGCTATTGATCATTGCATCCGTTAAGAATATTAAGTTCAAGAATATTGAAAATTTCACCCCTCTTCGAAATCAATGTGGCCTTAATTGCGGTATGTATTTTAAATTTGTCATCAATTTCATCGATTCGATTTGTAATTATCTTTTGCATTCTTACAGGTAAACTAGTTAAAAGAAGTGATCAATGTCGGGCATTATTAACAGCCAGCATTTTATTTGTCACCAATGAAGAAACAATTGAGCCAGAAATATTAAAATGTTTCCGCAAATGTTTGAAAATAGCCAACAGCGTTTTGGATATTGCCCTACAATTAGAATTATACACTGATATCCTGTCACATCTTACTCTTTATGTTCGATATGAAAATGAAGACATCAACGAAATTATACGTTCGTTGATCATGAAAATTAATGAAAAAAATAACGACACTCCACTGACCGAATTAGCAAACAAACAATTTCAAAATTCGCTTGCTTTCTTTCGAAAGTCCTCCATAAATTTAGAGGCTGAATGAATACAGAATTCCATTCCCTTTTTGTCAATGATTACAATCAATTCTCATTGTTTTTATAAAGACGCTACTCCTTTTTCGTCTCAATCAATCGATTTTGCAATCATTGAAAATTATTATTTAGTTTTCATTTTTTATTTTAATCTTTTTCAAATTGAATTTTCTATCCAACAAATTCATAGCCGTCGAATGTTGCAAGATTATCCTATGAAATTGTCTTATTTTTCCTTCATGTCCAATTATTGTCAGCAAATTTTTTTCTTTGAATGGTGAAGAGATATTTATTTTTTTCTTGAAACAATAAATGATCATTTGAATTTAATTTTTTTATTTCACTTTATTCAATTTGGATTTGAAACCATTTGTCCATGTCAATTAGAATAAACATCAGCAAATATAATTACCTCTATATGAATATTATATCGTTCAAATGATTTCTCTCCAATTGGCAATTATGTAGTACCGCTTGTGATAAGTATAGTAATCTCTCTACAACCTCAACAATCAATTCAAAATTATAATTTGTAGGAAATTTTATTTGGAAAAATTGATTCAAAAATGCTTAGTGATTTGGATAGTGGTGTGATGGCCGTGATTTAAAAAAGGCAATATAGAACCAACAATTTCATTATGACTAAAATTGATTAAATGACTGAGTTAAAATGAACTGTTCGCCTAAAATCCTCGAGTTTTTTGTGCCGCGACAAATTCGGGATAATCGATAAAGCCATCATTATTTTTGTCATCCATCTGAAGAATTGGATCAATCATTTGTTCTAATTCAGTATCGGTGAATATTTTTGTCGTTCCATGTGGTGATGCATTCTTGCCCAAATGACGACTTTCTTCGACTTGAAATAAAAATAAAAACAAGATTAACTAAAGAAAGGCCAACACAAAGTTGCTTACCATGCCAATGTATCAACGATTTGATTAATTCACTACCATCCAACATGTTATTATTATCATTATCATGCATTTTGAAATAATGAAACTGCAACTCTTCTTCACTCATTTTGCTTACATCTTGATCGCCTAATGCTTCATGTAAGTGTTCCTAAGAATTGAATACACATTTTTCAGCATCAAACGATGAATAAAATTGAACCTATTTGTCAGACCTTTATATGTTCCTTATCGTGAATTCGACTATCATCATGCAGAACATTTTGACCGGCTTGGGGTACTTGCTGATAATGCGGCACCTGTCCCGGTGTTTGATAGACTACTTGTTGTTGTTGCTGCATTGGAACTTGCTGTTGTTGATATTGCTGCTGGTGATAGACTTGTTGTTGTTGTTGCTGGACCGGTACACCTAAAAACCATTCATGTAATAATTGATGAAATTCAAAATATAGTCTCTTTAAAAACTCACCATATTGGGGTTGATTATAATGAGCTATAATGCTAGGCACTTTGATGATCAATATTATCGATAAAATAATTGTATAAGATAACATTAATACTGGGTAATTGTTCATCCTTTTTATCTTGATTTCACGGAATGTATTCCTTGAATTGAAAGCTTAGAATTAATAGATGGACAACTGAAATTTTAAAGCATGAAAAAATTGGAAATTGAATTCAGAAAGTGTATATATAATTTTCTAAACAATCATTATGATTAGTAAAGGATTAGTAAGAAAGACAAATTATGATTAAATATTTATTGTTGAAAGAATTATGGAATTCGGTTTTCGTTGACACATAAGACCAATCAAACTTGACGTGGCTTCTCTATTTTGCACATTCAAACAAAGCAAAGTCAAAATAGTTTTTTTCCACACATGTTTATAAGATTTAACCTTTTGTAATTAGAATCGGATACTTTGGATCCAAATTTTATCTTGGTTTAACAATAATTAGTCATAATGTTAACCATTCTTATTTTCCGTGCAACTAATCGTATAATCTCTACTCTTTCACGAAATCGAAATACATTTGAATTAATTTCTAATCAACAACGTTGGATTCATGTTGCTACTATTGGTGAGATTTTCGGATTGTTCTCTTTGTTTATTATTTATGGATTTTTCACTATTAGATCAAGCATATTCTACGACAAAAAAAGTTGTAAAATCACAAAATTATCACCAACGATATGTTAATTATGCACCGGTGCTATTCGAATGGTCGCAGAAAGTAAATTCAGGTCAATTAAGTATGGATTCGTTGTTAGCTTCTCAACAATTCCAGCGAGTATCTGAGAGTATTTGTGATACAATCCGTCATTCGGACACAAATATTTTGAATATGCTAAAATCGCTTATCATTATAAATATGGATCCCAATCTCAGAATCGTGAGTTTAGCTAAAATATTTATTTCTTATTTTTCAAAAAATCAATTTTTTAAAAATAAAGGTTAGATTCCTAGAAGATGAACTGTTGTATAAAATTCAATATAGTTATGATTTTAAATTATTAAACGCTACTTTAACTTTGTATCATCGTCTGAAAGATACGACGCCCAAACGTGCGTTAATTTTCGACACATTAATTCGAACGATAGGAGAAAAATTGGAAGAATCGAAAGCTTCGATGCTTGATCTGGTGCAAATGACCAAATTCAATCGTTTCTTTACGCCCGAAATGATGATTAAAATTGAAGATCAACTAATGCGATATCTTGATTCAGACGAAGAAATTCCATTGGATAACCTATGCTATTTATTGGTATTGCTTTCTCGACATAATCGTCGAAATAAAAACCTAATTCGGTCAGTCGTTGCTAAACTGTTGAAATATCGTCCCGAAGAGATTTACACTATGCCTCCACATTTGATTCACATGATATCATCACTGAAACGACTAAATTTTCCAGAAATAAATCTATTGGAAAAATGTTCTGATATTCTAGTGAATTTTAAATTTCTGGAAAATCTCAATGAATCATCCAAAAGAGATTTCACAGTGGCGATTTCGAATTTTAATTTTTCATATCCTAAATTAAATGATTATTACCTACAAACATTAATAGATAAACCCGATATTTTCAAACATCAGGATTTAATAACATTGACCATCACGTTAGCGCGACTTAATTATCAACGCGAAGATTTTGTTGACATAATTATGGACCATATTGTTCCTAAAATTTCCTATGAAAATTGTGCATCTCGGTATCAATGGTTTAATTTTGTTAATTCGCTTATGCTACTTCGATGTGCAACTGTTGATCAGATAAAATCCATTTTGCGAAATCAATTCTATGTTGAAATGGAACAAGAGGAACTGGAAACACATCTAAATTATCTTAGAGAAAGGCAAATAAAAAATTCACAAGAGGATAGCGATGATTTGTTAGAAAATGAAAAAATGGATTCGAATGCCGTTGATTTAAATGTTAATTCTGGACATGAAATTTATCGAATGATGAATATTCGTCGAAAATATTGCGTTCTCTATGGAATGCTTACTTTGCAAAGTGATGCACGAATCGTTGATCCAAACACTCATCAATCGATGGGAAAAATTCCTATTGAACAATTTTTTGACAATGCAGAAGAGATGAAAAATTTCCAAACGTACATCAAAACATTCGATTTGAGCATAATCAAACGATCAAAAGATTTGCAGGAATTTAGGAAAAAATTAATACAAACATTTGACGCATTTGCTCCAAACAAAGATAAATACATGCTCGTTGATATCAAAACTCCATTCGGTTTTGTCATAGGTAATCTTAATCGAATTTGAACATTTTTTTCAATTTCCATTTATTACAGATGCCGAATTAAGGGTCGATTTGGAAGGAAAACCACAAATACTTGATAAGCCAAAAATTTCATCAGAAGATACAAAAACTAAAGACATTCATCGAAGGTAAGTGTTGATATTGTTAGCGGAAAACATTTATTAACAAATCATATTTTGTGACTTGGCTATTCAAGTGTTGCTCTTATGTGCATTGGATTCAATGAAACTTTATTAGATGATAATAGCCGATTCATTGGACCAAAAGATGCCGAATTATCTCTATTAACATCACTTGGATATGTAGTCGTGCCAATTCATCAAAATTCTCTTCCACAATCTGTCACATCATTGAATCGAATTAAATTTTTGCAAAATTTAATTGCCTCTCACATAAAAACTGATAATAATATTGATGATGATGATCATTGAAAAACTAATCAAAAATTGTAAATATAACGATTTTTGTACAAAAAAAATAATTACCTATTTTAGATGCATTAAAAAATCTTAATTATTATCTAAGTTTCAAGTGTTTGTTAATTTTATTTTGGAATTTTCATCCTCATTCAAGATCAATCCAAATTTAAACCCAAGTTTTTGTCATATTTTTCTCATTCATGAAAAAATTATACAATAAAAAACTTTAAACAATGAAACTAGCCGTGATCTTATTATTATTTTTGGGCGTATCAGTCTCGAGCAAGATGACTGCCAAGCAAAAACATCGATGTGAAGAGTATACATCGATTTTCGAAAATGATACAACCGAATTGCAATACAGTTATTGTGAAAATATCCATGATGGCCGAGGATATACTGCTGGCCGTGCAGGTTTTTGTACAGGTACAGGTGATGCTGTCGAAGTTATCCGAAAATATTCAGCTATTAAACCGGATAATTTATTAAAAAAATATATCAAGGAATTGGAAATTTTGTCCAAACATGAAAGTGGTGATACATCCAAACTTCATGGATACTGTACAGCATGGAAAGAAGCAGCAAAAGATCCTGAATTTCGTAAATGTCAAGATGAAGTAAGCGATGAAATTTATTACAAGTAAGTTATAAGCGAAAATTTTTGAAGAAAAATCTTAATCAATTTTAAATTCTGCCATCAAGGCCCGCAATGCATGAAGCTAATCAAGCAAATGTTCAAACACCTTTAGGAAGATGCGCATTTTATGATGCAATCATTCAACATGGTGGCGGTGATGATCCGGATTCATTGAGTGCCATCATCAAACTGACCAAAAAAACAATGAATGGTGTAGTTAATGGAAATGAGAAGCATTGGATTATGAAATTTTTCGAAAAACGAAAATACATTTTACAACATGCCCATAATCCTGATACGCGTAAAGAATGGGCTCAATCAATCGATCGTGTTGATGCTATGATCGAATTGGCGAATCAAAACAATTGGAATTTAAATGTACCAATGCACATTAAAACTAAAGACCATGATAAAACGATTAAGAATTGAATCATAATGAAATAATTTGAAACAAAATAAAAATAAAATTTTTGAATCCTTTTTCAGATTGTATATGTACGGGACGTGGCTATTATCCAGCCGGTGAAAAGTGCTAACTATTGTATAGACCACTACGATAATTGGTAGGATGAAATATCGCGTTTTTTTGTTGGCGAGTTCAGTTGTTAAAAGAATTCAATCACAATATCTTTTTTGATCGTGTGAATTTTCGTTTGTTTAAATATGAATTTTAATCGATGAAAGTTTGATAATATATTAAATAATAAAATAAAATAATAGATTTGGCTATTCAAGTTTTGTGTAGAAGGATTTGTAGGTATCCTTTATCAGTCAACATCAAACAGCCAAAGTTTCAATGTTTTTCTGTAATTGTTTTCTAAGAATTGATTCGAATTTGGAATTGTGAAAACCATTTGTTTGTATCGGTTCGTATTTAATCATAATTGTTGAATTGTTAACAATTTATCACTATGGGTATAAAAATGTTAACATAATTTAATCGTTAGGCTGTTAGTCGTCATCAACAATGGCTGATGAACTATCACGACCAAATCTAGGCGTTACAGAGCCAATATCTAAGTCTATGCCCAAAGAATCAGATATTGCTGCCACAAAAGCGCTGGAAGAATGCCTAAGAAAATATCAACTTGTAGAAAGTGAAGAAGAATTGAACAAACGTTGCCTTATATTGAGCCAATTAAATAAAACATTGAAAGAATGGGTTAAAGATATTTCGGCACGAAAATTACCTCAACATATGGCCGATCAAATGAATGGAAAAATTTTCACCTTTGGTTCATATCGTTTGGGCGTCCATACTAGAGGTAATTTGATTTAAAGTGTAATGTATAGCGTTTTCTATTAACGTTTACATTATCTATTGAATAGATGCCGATATTGATACATTGATCGTTGTTCCTCGTCATATTGAGCGCGTTGACTTTTTCGCCACTTTTCCCAACCACCTGAAAAAGATACCAAAATGCGAATATGTTCGATCTGTGGAAGAAGCTTTCGTACCTGTCATGAAAACCAAAATTGATGGTATTGAATTGGATATTCTTTTTTCAAGACTTGCATTGAAAAACATATCAGAGGATCAAGATCTCCGTGATGGAACATTGTTGAAAAATCTAGATGAAAAAAGTGTTCGTTCCTTGAATGGCTGTCGTGTGACGGATGATATTTTACTTTTAGTTCCCAACCATGAATCATTTCGTCTTGCTTTAAGAGCTGTGAAATTTTGGGCCAAACGTCGTGGCATTTATTCGAATGTTCTTGGATATTTAGGAGGTGTATCATGGGCTATGCTAGTGGCTAGGACTTGTCAACTTTATCCAAACGCTAGCGCATCCACATTGTTGCAAAAATTCTTTCTGGTATTTCGCCAATGGCCTTGGCCGAAACCTGTATTGTTAAGACTCAATTCCGATGATTTTGTCAATTTGGGATTTCCTGTTTGGGATCCAAGAGAGAACGCTAGTGATCGTTTTCATTTGATGCCCATCATTACGCCATCATATCCTCAGCAAAATTCTACTTTCAATGTGACCAATTCTACTCGTGAAATTTTAAAAGAAGAATTCCACCTTGCATCATCTATGGCAGATGAGATTATATCTGGAAATTTGCAATGGGATTGCCTATTTGAGCCGGTAGCATTCTTCCAAAAATATCGTCATTACATTGCGATTATAGTGAGCACACAGGCCGAATGGACAGGTCTTGTTGAATCTAAAATTCGTATTTTAGTACAAAATCTCGAACGACATCGGCCAATCGAAATTGCTCACGTTTTTCCTAAATCTTATAATCGTAAAATTCCTGATTCGGAAGAATCTGCTACTAAATTATCTGAAAGTGAAAATGAATCGGCAAATGCAAATAACGGAAACAATATGAATAATGATCAAAACAGTAATAATGATGTAAATATGGATAAAATTTCGTGCTCCAATAATGAATTTGAAATGTCAAAGAATGATGATAGTTTGGGGTGCGATAAAAAATTCGGTAATGGTAATGATTCCCCTAATCAAAATGGTGACATAGCAGTACCAACTGCGACAACAACCACTACAACAAGTGCAGATAATCCAGACTGTCAAGATTCTAACAAAAACGATGTAAAAATGAAAGAACAAAAAATTTGGTTCATTGGATTGCGATTCCGTAAAAATGAGGAATCGAATGTTGATCTCACACAGGATACACGAATTTTTGTTGAAACAAGTAAGAAAAATGTTCCATTTTTTTCTATCTATTGGTTGTTTATTTATCTTTATGTTACTTTATAAATAGTCTTTAATGCAGCTGCGGCATTCTTCTCTGATGATATGCTTATTGATATTAAACATGTTAAGAAACGTGATCTTGTTAATTATTTGCCACCCGATGAGGCGAACACAATTGTCGTTTCAAAGAAATCCAAATCATCATCGTCATCGAATCTTGGTTCAACACCGAGCAGTGAAAAGGTACATAGATGCGTCAATCGGACAAAGCGATCATTTGCCGACAAAAGTTGTCAATCAATTAAAATAATGATTAAAATCTAACCAATTCATATTTATAAAAAAAATTAAATCTGATTTTTTTCGCTTTTTTTCTTTCTACATGAATTAGAAGAAACGAAAAATTGAACATTGTAAATCATGATGAAGAAATGGGTGGTGGCAGTGGCCAATAGATGCATCGAACAACACTTTGAAAATTGATAGGAACGATGATTCTTCGGTTGATATTCAGAAGATTCGATTAACTATACAGCAACTGCTAATTCATAATCTGCAACATCTGTTGCTGCGACAACTAGCGCTTGATAAAGAGGCTAGGTTCAAAATGCATGTAAAAATTTTTTGTAATTATCATTTGATCATAACTCATGAAAAATAATCAACCTAAAGAAAATTATTACCCAAAAACAACAACAAACATTTATTAATTTCTCGTGTTAATATTTTCATCATTCATTATTGGTAAGAATTACAATTCTTCTAATGTTTCATTTCTAATGTTTGTTGTTCTTTTCTCCAAGTAATTGAATCATAAGATCAAATATTTTTAGAAAAAAAACAAAAATCAAATTCAGGTATGGAAATATATTAATATGTTGGCAATTTATTTCAATTTCTTTTTCAACAGGTAAAACAATATAAATTACATCGCGCATCACTTTCGATGTTTAGTTTTAATTAAAAAGTCATTCCATTTGTTTAAATATGGGTAAATGCACTTGAAGGTATAATGTCAACAAACAAAAAACAAAGATATTTTTTTCTATTTTAAAACATTCATTATTAATTCATTCAGTTTCAATCAATTCAGTTCATGTAAATAATTTTTTTATTTCGAAAATAGAATAAAATTTTTTCAAATAAATTTTATTAATTGCAAATTTGTTTATATGAGACAAATATGGTCAATAAAATTTTTGCAATAATTTGATTACCAACCGAATTGATTTTAATAGTCTCAAATGCTTGTTCCAAATCTTTCTGTTCGAAACGTACTTTTCCTATTAAATTTGATTGTAGAATGTTATTCTCATTAATTAAATTAGGTTCAACTGATACATGTTGAATATATCCTTTTTCTATAATTATTCTCATTTCATAATTGATTGATTGATCGGAAAATTTCGAACAAATGGTAAATTTAGGTGTACTGCCGAATATCCATTCCCATGATTGAAAACGTGAACGAATTTCATTAATAGAGCCGAATCGTTTAGAATCAATTTGATTTAATAAGTGAACAGATGAAATTCTGTCTTTGTTAGCAGTGTAATATTTGGAATAACTGTTTGAAATGGCTTGTATTAGTGATCCCATTGTCACTGAATGCTTTAATGATTTCAAATTTATTGTGGGCGATGGAACACTTTTGGTTGCATTCGAATATACGTTCTTGATTGGCTGCAAGCGTAATGCATTTCGGAGATTGCCTTTGTCAACATCTACCAATAATGTACAATGATGATAAGAATTATGATTATTTAATTTTGATGCAGTGCCAGAAATTTTCTCTCCACCATTACGAATGACTAGATCTTTTCTAGGAGAGATGTCAACATTGATTTTGAAATTATCAATGAGTACATCTTTGATGAACTGAAGATTTCGGCTACGATAATAGCATTTTCTAGATGTTATAAAAGAAATGTTTAGATTGTTCATGTCGTGGTAAACACTGCCACCACCGCTATTACGGCGGGCCACATCGATTCCGTTCCGATTGCAATAATCTATCGATGCTTCTAACCAAACATTCTGATGGCGACCGACAACAACAGCTGGTCGATTATACCATAGCAAAAGAATTTGTTCATTATTTACTGAAAAATCATAGTTCTGATATAACCATTCTTCCAGAGCTAGGTTATCATAAATATTATCCACCTTCGAAACAATCACCGAACCCGATTGTAGTAATGATTGAATCCATGGTGTTATCAATTTATGATTGGTTTTATTCTTATAGTTAACATTAAATCGGTTGCTAAAATATCGCAACCCATGAATTTTTCCACTTGCTAATGAAATTTTACAGCAATTATTTTTCGATTTTCGACAATTTTCCTGTTTTTGCAATCGAAACGATTATCATTTTGAAAAGTAATAAATTACACTTACGATTAAATGAATCCATTTCAGTAATTTCATTTTGTTCCAAGACTATTAGTACCTAATTCACCTGATTGTGTTTTAATAGCCTATCATATAAATGATAAACGAATGACGAAATAAATTTTCAACTGCGCAGCATAAAAGCATACATTGGCAGCTGATGCTGTATAAAAAAGACTGTTTTGTGACTCATTTCCATTTCAATGTGTAATCGTTTAACAAATGTATAAAATCGTAAATTTACTCGAACGCGAAAGAATTCTGATCTATTTTTCAAAATAATTCTGGTATGTTTCAATTTCTTTATTTATAATAATTTAACAGAAACAGAAATGGCAAACAATTGGATCAATTTAGTTGTGTTGATTAACGATAAACCTCCCCCTTTTTATATTCCCATTTTTTTTGCTTTTGATATTTTGTCCTTTTTCACCGATTGATATAAACGTTTGTAGTCTTTTTTTCTTAATACAAATTATTGATTACAACGACCTATACATGTCTTTCTGCATGCTGTTAGAAATTATTAACACAAATATAGATGTATCCAATCTCAACAATACTCTTTTTATCAACACGTTTACATTAAAAATTCCTTTTCCTCTCAACTAAATATAAAAGTGCCATTATCGTTTTCTCATCCCAATAAACATACGTTCTAATTTTATTTTTCCATTTGTCAAACAGCTCTGAATTAACTGGATGTTTCAAAAATCAACGAACAAAAATGATTTAATTCTATATGGTGAACATTCTAGAATGTCAAATTGTTATCAAAATCCTTCAACAACAGCATATACAAATGATTTGATTATTTTGAAAATTTCATTAGTGTCGAACATTGATTTCGTGAATTATCAAAACCATAAAATTATACAAAGTGACAATAATCATGATGAAGTTTCATTCAGTTTCTGTAGACTTGAAACGTGTTTATTTTACACTTGCATTGCATCATCATGGCTCATCAATTTTGGACAAAATTTTTCTTCTACCTATATGTTTGATCATCGCTATCTGTGTTTTTTGTTCTGTTTTTACCGTTTCGGTCAGCCCGATGAATTAACTAAGAAAATGGCGCCATTTAGCGCACAACAGCCACAAATTTATTTAATCAATTCTACAATTTTCATTCTCTCATCATTGAAAAGTTCAACAGCAACTAATACCGTTTCTTCATATCCATATTTTTGTTTGAATTATCCAATACAATTGACAAAAATCAATCCATATTGGCCTTTCATAATTAACATTTTTACTAAACAATCATCGACATCAACATCAAAAGCATTGTTTACTTCGATTGTGTTCACTTTATTTTTAATTCATATATATCATAGTTTAAATTATCCAACTGCTGATAATCGAAATTTAAATACATATTATTCTCGTCAATTTAATAATCATCATTCAAAAATCGAAGATCTTCATAAACAACAATCACTTATTAACAAGAATTTCCTAATTGAAGCTGATCATTTACAGTGGTCTAAATCGATACCGAATAAATTTTATCGAAATCTTACCGATAACAATTGGTTCAATTCTGCTAAAACAGCTATTGTTTCCTATTTTGTTGGCTAAATAACCCGGTTCAATTTTCTGGTAAGTAAAAATGGATTTTTAAATTCATACTTTAACTGATTCTATTGTTAAGTTTTATTCATTTTCAAAATCTAGATACAATGGATTCTGGTTGTTTGAATGGATGCGATTCTTTAAAAGGTTCCTGTAGTAGTCATTCGTCCCTGTTATCATCTTGGCTCTATCCCAGTAGTACTGTATCACTCGTCAGTCAACCGTTTGCAATATTCCATAAATTTAAAAACTTTTTAAGCATCAACACTTCTGATATCAATACCGAGATGGAAAATATTGAACTTAAATGTTCCACCTCTTGTCCTGCTGATATTTCTAAATCTTCACAATTGTCATTTTTCTGTTACACTAATCATCAAGAAAATTTTCAAGAACCCGTTCAAAGTTTCACCCAGTTCCAAAATATCAAAACTTCTCATAACAGTCGATTTCACCCCTCGTTTCTAATGAAAAATTATAACAATATCAATCCGATCGGACTTAATTTGTATGAAACACCTTCATTAGCAGAAAGAATGGATAAGATTTCGATGGATCTAACTGAAAATTATTTTCAACTATTCTCATTTGTAAATGAAAAAACTGGAAAGATTAAGTATCATAGAAAAAAATCGACTTTCAAAGCGCTTGAAATGGATCAATTCGAAACAGTGTTTCCCTCATTGAACAACTCATCATTCCTAGTTAGAAATATGAAACGAAGTCTTAGTTCATCATCATTGGATGATATCAAGCACTTACCATATGATTTTTGTGAAAAAGTCAAGAATATAATTCTCGACGACTTCATTAATGAAGAAGAAGACACAAAGCCCTTAGAGATTTCAACAACAAAAATAAATGGTTTTGGTGATAATTCATTCACAACTAAGAAAATGGATCCAGTTCAATCGGCCAATGACATCAGTTGTAAGAAGGCAAAAAAACGTAGAAAAAACCAAAAACGCCGAAATCGCAAAAAGAAGAATCGTGATAAATGTAAATTGCCTTTAAACATTGAGGAAAAATTGGCTGATAATCATATGAATAATGAACCAAAAGATAAAGCTGTAAGCGTGCAAAACGATGAAAAATCAGCAACATCAACAAATTCTAAAAGCTCGAAAGAAACAAAGAAAACAGACGATCCCGAAAATAATTGTTTTATAAGTAAATTTTTTTCTTGCCCATCTGATGATGAATCCAACAATGAAGTTTTTGAACCTCAATCCATCAATTGGGATGATGAAGACGACGATGATGAAGATTCTCCCATAAACGGTAGTTTAGAGAAAGAATTTACTGCAACTGGTCTTTTCTTCTCAAACTTAGTTTCTAAAGAACCACGAAAGATTCACTGTGAGATAAAATTTTCCACCAAAGATTTTCTATTAGATTCACCCTCTAATAATGATTTTGACGACGAAGACATTTGGATTGAAACGCCAGAAGAACGAGAACTTCGTGAAAAGATGCAGGCTATGGTCGCGAAAGCAAATGAAGATTGGAATGCTATCTCTTTGCCGCCTGAATGTAATGATAATGATGTAGGTATATTTCCAATGGAAATCCAAGGCACCCGTTCCACACGTCATGTTCAGTTTGTCGAAGAGCCTATCATCTGGTTTATTCCTGATTTGGAAGAATAATTTTGTTTTTCTCTGATTTGTATTTAAATTTTATCAATGTAATTTAATATTTATACAACAATAAACACACTGTTATTCAAATTGAAAAATTAAAAAAAAAATTGATTCAACTTTCATGTTAATTTTTAATCAAGTGAAATAAATGAATATTATTTCAAACAATACGTTTTTAAATTTCATTAGAGCTTTTTCTTTCGCACTATCGCACACCAATTTCCTTGATCATAATAACTTTTTTCAATTCGGATAGAATATCTAGTTTCTTGTCGAGCAACAATATTGATCAAATTTTCCAATTCTCCATGCTTGAAAACATGGTAGAATCGAAGAAACTTTGTAGATAATTCTGATTGTTGGTCGTAGTTTTTCGTCAGTTTTTTAGTCCAAGGCACTAAAATGTCTTGTTCTCGAAATTCCGTACGATTCTTATGTACGGACAATATTTCTGAAACCGTGTTATTTTCATTCTCGTGTTCCATATTCATCACAGTTTCGTTATTTTTTAAATATTTGGATGATGTACCTTTAGTTTTTTGTTCAAATGCCCAAACATAGATCAATGCAAGGCCATCGAAAGCCAAAAGATTTAAAATAGCATGAATTGCTCGAACACGTCGTTGTTCATTAACCATGTGATGAATAACTGCAATACTAATGATAGCATCAAATACTTGTTCACGTACAGTTTGATCGATACAAAGACAGTTGTCTAAAAATGTTTCCAAATTACGTTCGTGACAAATTCTGAGCAGATTGATTGAACGATCAGTTCCAATCATAACAATAGATGGATTGACAGAAAAAAAGCGACCATTCCCACAGCCAACATCAAGAACAAAAGCTCCGGGTGGTAATGATTTGAGAAAAAATGCAACTTCTGGCCAACATTTATATCGTGTTGTGCTGAAATGATCAGCTATCTGATCATAGGTTTGATGAACGTAATCCGTTTCTAATTTGCGTGGATTGGATATCGAGAAACTTGCATTTTCATTTTTCATTTGTTGTTTAACACATTCACCACATTGACATTGGTAAACCTTTGGTCTTGTTTTTCGAAATGTGAATGAATAACGTTCGTACCGAGGTTGAAGCGAAAGATGTTTCCGTTTTGTCGAAAATTCATTATAGAATGGAACTAAATCAATTGTTGTTTTAGTGATACCATGATTCCAACTGTATCTTGCATTCTTTTGCATTATCATCAATGATCGAGCTGGTAGTATCGTCGATGCTCGTTTTTCAATATTATCATCATTATTTCTTCTTCGCCATGACATTACTACGCTCGATCCTATGCTAAGTGATAAAATCCATTCGGTGCACATAGAATGTGTATCACAATGAAACGGAATATGATCACCTTTCTCTCCTACATAACGGTTTATTGTCAATTGATCAGGTTTTTCTGGTATGAATTCTAAAAAGCGTTCGCGAATATAATCCAATTCTGGTGGAATCTCCGAATTCACTACCTGTGTAGAATCATTGATAATCGAATTTCGTTCGTAATCGAACGCATAGCCAAAATGAATGGCATCACGATTTTTCAGCCTAGATATTTTATTTTCTTTAGTTGCATTTTCAAAATAAACTTTAACCTGCAGATTTAAAGAGTAAGAAGTGAAAAATCAGTCATGATTAATAACTTACAAAACCAATAAGAGTTGATTCTTCAGATTCATCCAGAAAATCATTAATGATTTTCAACCCGTTTGGTTGATTTTCTTCGCTGAATAGATTGAAAATCTCATCAACAATAGGCTGATATTTGTTAATCGCTAATTCCAGTAATTTATTCGGTACAATTATGAAATTAAAATTATAATCTTTGAGCTTGTCATCAAAATTCAACCTGTAAATCTGATGACATATATCTTGATTTGCTGTTTTTAAAAACAAAAATTTCTTATCTGGCATAAGAAAATAATCTTCAAATAAATCCAAAATTGAATTTTCATTTATTTTTTCATTTATCAATTTCAGGATTTCTGCTGTAGTGAGAAAAATTTGATTATTTCGATTATCGACAAGCAAAGTGCGGTCGGATTCAACATTATCAATGGCTAATTCCAAATATTCAGAAAAATATTGTCGAACAATAGTGGAAACAATTTTCTTCTCTTTTTTCTTTATTCGTGAAAATTGTTTACTATGGATTTTATTGTTATCGTTTGAAGGATTCATCTTTTTTCTGTCGATTATCGTAAATTCCTAAAAGATATGAACACGTGAATCATCAAGAATTGGACGAGCAATCATAGAGGACGTATTGCATAAATTGTTAATAACTTCATTAATTCTCTTGGATGCTTTGAATCCAGCAAAAAGTATATAATTTACTCGTGTATCAACGAATTCGCTGATTTTTTTAATCCTGGTTGCAAAAAAAACGATCCGATCATATTTCCTATAGATTTTTGTAATCAGATTCTAAATTTTTGTCAAACACTAATCCTTGAAGATTATTGAAATTGATTTCAATGTGGATTAGTTACATCGAATGGAATTAAATGTGGATAATGGACTGATAGTAGCTGATAATCAGATCATTAGTTTGACCATTTATGAATTCAACATTTATCTTCAATATATTTGGATTCATGCGCAAAACACATGTCGATGATATAATAAATGTGCGTTCGTGTATGCCAAGTGCCAAGTGGCAAACATAAACACAGACACACATCACACCACTATTTATCCATATGAGCCAAATGATCATCACGAATTTGAATGAATAATTCACTTTTGACAATTGGCTTTTCAACTATACTTAAAATCAATTTGTATCAAAATACTTAATTATTTATTTTTTGTTTTACTCATAATGGCAACTATATTTGATCTCGTTGTTGATTGGAATTAAATTCATTGAACAAGGTATTTTTTATTTTTATCAGAATAACATTTATTAAACCTTTGATAGATTTTTTTTTCTAAAATAGGCTATTCTAAACTTTATTTATCTATTCTCTTCATTCCGATAGAATAGATTATTTTCAGTTTTCAAATTCAA
>ERZ500997.116-NODE-116-length-21689-cov-10.016502_pt1 | contig 21689 bp, 18 predicted proteins | sample MGYA00248826_ERZ500997 | MGnify/ENA primary metagenome ERZ500997 (study PRJEB25958, sample SAMN03398524) | human skin metagenome | study: EMG produced TPA metagenomics assembly of the Human Skin Microbiome Metagenome (human skin metagenome) data set.
CTGCAGACCCTTTCTAACACATTTGTGTATTAAAAATTTCCTAACACATTTCTCTGTGCACGACACTTTTTTGTGCACGACACTCTCGAGAAGCTTCGCTTCTCGTGTTTATTATATAGATTCCCCTTACATCACATTCGGATCTTGATAACTTTTTTCTGGAGAAATTGAAATTGAATAAATTTGGTTGTTATTTAATCTCACGAGACATTTTGTTGTGTTGATATTCGACAATAATTTGTGAACAACAACAACAACTAGCAAATTTCATTATTGATTCATCGTGTTCAGAAATAAAGAAACTGGATCGTTTATCGTGAATCGATTGAGACTACAGGACTAAGAATGAGGTGTAGATGTTCAAATATAGATAACATGTTCTACATTCGAAAAAAGACAAATTACAATCATGAAATGGGATTCTTTTTTTTGGAAGATGTGAAGAATATGTTTTGACAAAAATTCCAATGAAAAATACATTGCTTTTCTTAATGTTGGTTGGTCGATATCGATTTGAATTTTGATTTGATTTTGATTTGTTTCAATTTATTACGTGATCCCAGACGAAACATAATAGGAAAAATCGAATTCAATTTAAACAAGAAAAATGAAATGAAAAATGATTTTCTCAAAACAAATTGGTCATTACTGTAGAAAATCAATTTAGCAAAAAATATCTTAGTTGACATTGTGCCCATAAACCAATTAAATAAGAATACAAATACAAGTGAGGATGATAAGAATTTTTCCTGAAGCAATCCAAACCACAAAATTATCCCGAAAAAGATTCGGCAAGTTTGCTTATGGCTAATCGTAATAATAATAAATAAATAATGTAACATAGCTAATGATGAAAACAATGTGCGGAAAAATAGAACTTTTTGGTTCAAATTTTGTTTCAAATAAAAAATATTCTCCAGAGGTTTGTGGGCATTGAACAAACCTATGGAGAGTTGTATGCAAATTTCCGAATAATTGTGCGATGGCCACAACACACATTCATCGATCAATATGGACGGCCACGAAAAAGAAAAAAACCTAATAAGTAATAAAAATGTTAATTTTCTTCATTATGATTATGGAATGGCCTTTTCCATGCAACAACATAGTCAAGTCAGGCATGAAAAAAGAAAAATCTAAATAACATAATGAATATTTCAAGCCTTTCCCACATCTTGATCATCATCATGCCTTACGAACAAAGGAAATGTCTCAAAAGAATTTTTGATAACCACCGTCATAGTTGTTGTCGTCAATAATGATGATGAGAAAATGATATGAAAATCAAAAACGTTTCATTCAATACATGACAAACATTGTCTTCAATTCAGAATTCTTTATCATACACCAAATGACTGACAATGGTAATGATTCGAAAGAAAAATGAAATTCTCTAGAATTTTTTCATTTTTCGGCCAGACATTTTTGTTTGTTTGTTTGGTTGACGATCACTTGATAGTTATCATGATGATAATTATTATTATTATAAGGATGCAGCAAATGGCAATGAAAATGATCATCATTAAAAATTTTGATTATTAATGACGAAATAAAAATTGTTTTCACAAAAAATATGCCATATGGTTTGGTATTGTTGTTGTTTGAAAATGAAATGATCTTTTTAATATTGACCGATCCTTTGGATAGAGTTTTTTAGCATCATAAATTGCTGAAAATTATTAATATTATAATAGAGTGAGCAATTTTATGGCCAATATAATCATCGATGATCAATAATAGCAGTGTTGCTGATCATAAAAAGTAATCCTCTCATTGTTGTTGTTGAAAAAATAACTGGAAATTACGTCTGTCACAAGCACTTTGCAGATCATAAAAGTGAATATCCGTCATAATGAATTTGCTCAAACACCAACAAAAGGGGAGAAAAGTGATGGCATCTGGAACAAGCAATCATTAAAATGAAAATTGTCACCAATGATGATCATGACGATTATAATAATTTCATTTTTTATTGAATTTTTCAATGAAAAATCCTCATCACGAAATAGTCTTGTGGAAAGGATGTGATTTTTGGTAGGAATAATGTATGAGAAAAAAGAGAGAAAATCTTTTTTTCCAAGAAAACACACAACAACCATTAATTAATTAAGAGTGGAAATTTATTTATAATGGCAATTCGATTTCAAGATTTGTATAAAACATGAAAACATCATTAATTTTTATTTTTTTGTATTTTCGCGTGGAAATTCTTTCTTTTGGAAGATTAGCGAAATTCTTTGAACGAGGGAAAATAATTTATTAATTTAAATCGGACAATGTTTACGTTTGTGTTTGTATGGTTGAAAAGCAAAACTTTGCATGTTTTTGGCTGCAAAGTTAAGCTGATATATGCTGGACCGAATGGAATAGAAACAAATGAAAAAACTTACCGATAATGAAGTGGATTAACAATGCCTTTATAGTGAACCAATGCTAATGCCAGCAAATGCAATGCCGAAGCAATCAATGCTGAGAGACGAAATATTTCCAATATCAAATTGAAACATACATTGGTTAGATTGATATTCAATACAACCGGCAAATAGGAATTTATCAATAAACCAAAGCCCATCAAAAATGAGGCAATACTATCGGTTGCAGCTAAATTCAACGATAACAATAGAATCGGCGAACGGGAACGATTTGAACGTGATAATTTGGATTGAATAATGGTGCCAATGATGACCAATAATGTATTCAGTATCAAACTCAATAGACAACCGGCCAATAGTATTGGTACAAAAACCTTGTACAGATAGATTACCGATTCAAATGAATCGATAATTTTTGTCGGTTTAAATTGTTTCAATGTTTCGTTGTTGCAGTAATCCATGGTTGATTGGACTGTATTTGTTCAACCAAAAACTTTAATTAAAAATTTTTCATTTTTCTCAAAAAAATATTGATCAAAAAACAAACAAACGAAACGAAAGGAAATGATGATGAACAGCAAAAGTTTGCGTCTTCATCCTAAATATCAAAAAACCAAACTGAACAAAAATTATTAACCCAATGGGAACATGTACCGATGGAAAAGTTGTTCTAACCGAAAAACAGAATTGAAAAATAGCAGCACGGAAAATAGTGACGAAGGAATGAATGGCCATATAATAACTGCGAATCCCTACAAAATAACATTGCATGACAATTGTTTTTTCGGATAAAATAATGAACATTTTTGTCATTACATTTTTTGTTTGAACGCGCATTCCTTTAGAAAACATGTTTTTTATCGTCATCTTTTTGGTCACTTGATTATTATTTAGGGAAAATTTCAGGGAAAATTATTAAATGATTGACTGAATCATCAAACAGCCAACCGGAAACAAACAACACATTCGCACTTTCTCTCTTAACAATATGGAAATTTTTCATTTATTTTTGCAAAATTAAATTTCCATGCCGATGCCTATGGGGATGAGTGTTAACCAACACCCACATTGGAAGTGCTAAATGCAATAACCATTGGTTAATTTTGCACCAATTCAACACAAACGCAGAAGCAAAGAAATTCCTCATGTCATCATTTAACACTTTGTTTAGATGGATATTTGGTTACCATTCTGATCTTTTAATCTTGTTGGATGGTTTTGTGGAAACTTGATATTGGAAAATGAAAGATATATTGAAATGATGATTGAACAAATCATTATTTCAAATAGCTACTAATCCCATTTAATTGAATTGAATCGAACAATTCAATCAAGCCAAAATGTTTTATTCAACCAAATTCTATAACCCTGTGGCTTGCGATCATCAATGATTTCAATTTCAAATTTGTTTTTTTCCGTTTTTCCTAATTCCTGCACACAATACAAGCATCCGGTACTTGAAGATTCACCCACTCAAAATTTGTGGCTATTTTTGATGTTTTTACTCGGAAAACCATAAACAAAATTTTCAGCAGCCAATCTCAAAAGTTTTTATGCATTCATTTTTCAATTTCAAGCAAACGTTACATAATCGGTGTCATCTGGTGTGCTGAATTTGAATTGCAGCAAATTAATTTATTTATCAAAAACAAATAAAAAGTACAAACAAGCCATCTATTGGTGGTGAATTTGAATGATTGAATCATTTATCATTTAAACATCATCCTGTAAAGCCGTATTGGTGCTAATGATATCATCATCATGATGATTGTCGTCTTGGTTGTTGTTGTTATAATTATCATTTTGATGATTAGGAAGATAGAAGTTGATAAACGTGGCAATAATGATTGGCAGCAATAGAATGAAGCAGGAAAATTGAAAAACAAATCCAGGATAATAGGATATTGTTTGATTGAATATCTGGGTGAAAATTGAAACACCAAATAATGGCGATATTGTTTCCATCATTGTCAGCAGTCCAAACAAACGGTATTGCTCATCGGCGGCAATCAATCGGGATAATTGGGCGCGAATCGAAACCGATACCAAGCTGGTGAGTGATCCAAATAAATATGATAGGAAAAACACCCAAACATTAATAATGGTACCACGCAGGAAATTCTGTGCCATCAGTGATAATAATCCTATCATCATGATGGATGAATCGGACAAATGCAGGAGATTGGTCAGACCGGGGGTTACCACCATCAATCCAAACATATGCGTGGTAATATAAAGCACGGCATTATAAGTGGAATACATGCTAGCATCCCATAAGAATACTTTCTGTACAAATTGAAAAACAATGGCACCAAGCGAAACACGTATCATTGACACCATTGTCATTGCAACCAACAGAAGCCATATGAAGATGTGACGCTGATTTTGGCGACGACGACAACAAACCTGAACTGATTCGCTAATATTTTGCATGACGAAAATATCGCCAATACTTTTCCAATACTTTCGTAGACGATGTTTTCGACTTTTTCTTTTCATTTTGTCAGCTTTTTTATCAATCATCAATGGATCAGATTCGTCGTGGTTGGATATTGTTTTTGGACGTTTACGAAATTCAGTAAACAAAACATATAACATTGAGAATGCTTTCAATGATAATGCCGTCAATACCACATAATGATAGTTATGTAATTGACCATTATGATGAGCCCATTCGCTCAACGGGAACAGATCTTGACGAATCAAAAGACCACCGATGAAAACACCAAACGGTCCGGCTACAATAACAATCAATTCCAAGATGGCAAAACGTTTGATTCGCTGTTGATCTCGGCTTATTATGGTGAGATAAGCGATTACGGTCATGGCCACTACTTGCGCACCACCAACCATAGGGACGAATACATAAGATATTAGCATAAAATACACATTCCAATTGAAATAGATGATGTTCACCAACAACGATATCGATTCCATTGTGCACATGAACGTGGCCAAACTGAGAAGAATTTTTGCCGATTTCCGATGACGATCTGCCCATGAACTGATGAATAATGATGTAAACAACAGCGGTATGGTTGCAATCAATGTTTGATACAAATTGAACATGGTCACCTGAACCAGAACTTCATCTTTGATCATTAGCAGAACGTCGCTTGAATGCTGAAAATGTTCATCGATAGTGGAGAGATGTGAACAAATTCGGGTCGAATTCAACCTGTTCATGCAGAATTTATCCTGTGCCGCCAATTGGATGGTAACATCTTCAATAGTACTGGCAAATGTAAAAATGAAAACAAATGTTTCCAATTGAAATGTACGAATATTTCCAGCCATTCATTCATTCATTCAATGATCGACATTATTGATGACGAGAAAAAGAAAAGAAAATGATCACTCTATGGGTGTATGGTTTACGTAATTATCAAGCCAATAGACATTGATGATGATAATCACCAAATAAATGAATGATATGATATCATTTTGATATGATATAATGTTCTTTTCAGTACAAAAGGCCTCATTTATTTATAGCAAATCTTATTTCAATGTCTTTCCATTATGGGTGATTGATTGATTGATTGTCAAGTATCCATACGAGAGGATATTGTTGCCAGTCGCTATTGGATTCTCTCAAAAATCGACCAACAGGTGGGGTTGATTCAATCAAACAAACACGAGTAGCAAATTGCCTAATGATTATGAATGAGTTATTTACGTGTGTTTTCCGAATTGCTTATTATTTGGCCAAACGATAAAGCATGATTATAGAAAATGAAAACAACAACAAAGACATTTTACATAAAGAAAGATGGATTGCTTTTATATATAGACTGATCAGACATACACACTGCGGAAGTGATGATCGGATTGAAGAAAATCGATTTGATTTGAGATGATGATGATGATGATGATGATTGGCTATATAAATTATACATGTCTTTTCTACATGTTATTATTGTCATCATCATTATCGTCATTATGATCATGTCCATATGTGAATGAATGAGTGAGTGTGATATATTCAATCCAGAAAAAGAAAGGGAAACAATGTTTGGTTGGTCAATGAATTATGATTGATTCGGATTCATGTTACTTTCTAATGATCGGACAGTGTGTGTGGTGGTCGGAAAAACTTTCACTTGTGAATCGATTTTTTCGAATTTTCGGCAAACTGGAAAATAATCAAACTTTGACGGTGATGGTGGATTGTTTAGCTGTGTTAATCTTGTTGTCGGTGGCTTATATTATGGTTTATTTACTTTTGGAAATCTGTTTTGTGTTAGTGTGAATTGTGGATTATATTTATAGATAATGATGATGATGATGATGATTGTTGATTGAATTGATTTTATTTATATCGTGGTCTGTGTGTGAATGATGGTGATTGTCTCAAAATTGAATAGAGTGTATTGTGAAAATGGATTGCATTTCTAAAAATGGTTCAAACCATAATGATGATTTATATTGGATTGAAAAGTGTCATATTTTTGTTTGATTAATGATAATGATAAAACCTTGATTTTTCCATTCATTTCAAACACAATTAACAGTAATGATGAATGATGAATGATATTGCCACTTGAAACTGGCAAACTTTTTTTCAAAAAGAAACATTTTTCTCGATTGAAGATTATTAATGAAGCTTTGTACAACGTGTTTTGCTGTGTTTGTTTGTGTGTTTGATTGTTGTTTGATATCGATCGTCGACCGACCATATTGATCGCGGTCAATCAATCAATCAATCATGGATCGATTGATCGTGCAACATTGTCTAATTGGTCGGGCGGGCGTGTTCCAGGAAAAGCCGAATGACTTGCTTGACTCGTGTCATGTGATGTATGTTGCGGTGGACATAATCTATAAATAACAAGTTCGTATTTGCCTAACTAACAGCAAAACTAATCTGATTTTGTCAGTTTGTTTGTTTGATTATCACCGAATTTGAACAAACAATTGTGCTGATCAGGTGAATGACAATTTTTTGCAAATTAGTTTTAGTTTAGTTTTTGTTCATGTTGGTTGTTGAACGAAGAAAACAAAAAGACAATCGGATTTGTTTTTGATGTTTGAAGGGAGAGATCAGTTGATCATCACAATAATCTTGACATGATAAAGGCAAAATGATGATGTTTTTTGTTTGCTTGGCTATAATCACCATCCTTTCTTTCTTGCCTAATTTGAATAATGTTTGAATGGGATTTTTGAATTTTTTAGTTTTGTTTCATGATTTTCATAATTTTTCTTGAACAAAAAACCGAAAAAAGCAGATCCTCAAATAAATAAACCTAGGGAGGATATGATTTTGCTTTGTTTTTTTTCGAAGAAAAATGAAAATGAAAATAACCAAAATGTCGATCATGATGATTTAGGTTGATTGTTCATTTGGCATTGCCTTTTCATAAAATTTCAATCATGTTTTTCAAACATTACTGCTTCCTGTTCCTCATCTCGGTTTTCAATGGATGATTCTGTTGTTAGTTGTGTGTCATCATCATCATTAAAGTGTTTTTCGATTGAATTGAATGAACTACACTGGAATCATCATCATCACACAGTGAATATGATGATGATGATCATCAATCATTATCATTGTAAGTGATAATGATTCATATTTTTTCAAATCAAATTTTTCAACAACAAAAAAATCATCGAACCGCTAATCCGCGCAACAATTCTTCCGCCCGTTTTTTGTCATTTTGTTTCTGCTTAAACTTGGATCTAGTATGGTGTGGTCTTGACGCCATCCACAAACGGAGAAACATACACACCAACCAAAGACAAGCCATTTTGTGCATTGGAAAGAGAACGACCAGGAGAGAGAAAGATTTCCTTTGTTTCGGTGTGATTTGCCTCATCTATCTCTCTTTCTCTCTCGTTGAACAACAGCTATAAAAGAGGCAAACTGGAAGCTGAAAAGTTTTCACAAACTGTATGATTCAATTTTCCTGTGCACGACATTCTTTTAGATTTTTTTCGGTGATTAATTGAGTGAAAATGAATTACCTGTCCAGGATTGTTGTTGCGATCATCGCAATGACGTTGATGTTAATGATGCGTAATGGCCAATGTAGCGGTAACGTAGGAAGATCTCATGTACAACGACCATTTTCCGCAGCTGGCGCCGCTAGTAATATCGGTCCAATATCACCGTTAGTATTTCAGAAATATAATCTAACACCGGCATCATCGATTGTGGGCACAAGTGTTGCACCAACCGAACAATTATTCAATTATGTACCGGCACCAATTGCAATAGCCGCATCCAATCCTCACCATCATCATCATCATCATTCATCAAAATCCTCATTGTTAACACCGGATTCATCATCCGCATTGCCAATAATGACTGCATTGAAAAGTCTTTCCCACCAAGCACGAACAGTGGCATCATCACCTGCTGCTTTGATGGCTGCTGCACAGGCAGCAGTACCCATTTCGTTGAATGCAGCATTGTCCGGTGCCTCATCCAACATTCCTGTCACATACAAGTAAGTATTGACAAGTGAGCAGCATTGATTGATTGATTTGATTTTTTCTATCGAGTCAGATTCGATTTACCAGATTCATTTAGCGGTGCATTGGAACCAAACAATTTGCTGGCCGGCGCTACTCGGCTGTTTGAAGGACAAATCGTTGGGCCAACATCGCTGGCAATTCATAAAGATTTCATTTATGCTGGAACGGCCGGTGGTGCTGTTTGGCGTGGTAATCTTCGTACCGGCAATGCTACACGTATAGCCAAAATAAATAATGAAATGTGTGAAAAAAAATCATGGGACTCATCATTATGCGGACGACCATTGGGTGTTCGTGTTGACAGTAATGGTGTGCTGTATTTCGTTGATGCATATCTTGGTTTGCATTCCATACATTTCGATTCGGATGACCGTGTCCAATTGACACCATTATTATCGGTGGAGCAGATCGGTGGTAAATATATGGGACATTTAGTATTGGATGAAGGTGCAGGAAGTAATGGTGGTCATATGGTCTATGTAACCATTGCATCGGCCAAACGAGATCTTACTCAATGGACAGCCATGGTTATTGAACCGGATACCACCGGATTTGTTGCCCAATATGATACCGGTAGCGGCCAGTATTCAATAATATGGGATAAATTATGGTACCCTACTTCCATCGAAATTACCGATGACCGGACGGCTTTATTGGTTGCTGAATTCAGTTCCCGAAAAGTACTCAAATATTACATTAAAGGTAGGTTTGGGCTGTTTTCAGTTTCAATGGTGATTTCCGTAGCAATTACCATGATGATTATGATGATGGGATTTTTGTTTGGCCAACATTTGATTCACATAGGGGCATTATATGATATGTGGATGCATTTCTCATCATCATAGTTCAGTAGTGGAATTGGTTCACTTTCCATTTGTTTGTTGTGTTTGGGTGATGCGCTGCCTTGTTGTTTGTTGTTTGACCATTTCACAAGGGAGAGAGAGAAGACAATCAAAATATTATCTTTTTGTTATTCATTCATTCAGGCGGATGATAATAATGGATGATTATCTCTTCTATGGTCATTAGCCGAAATCCTTTTCGGTTCTAATAATAGCCTCTTCTTTGTTTTGTCAGTTGTCATCATGATTGTCCCCTCTTCTCACCAAGATAATCGAATATTTTACATTTTTTCGATTGCAGGTTAGTCCAATGAAGTGATTCATTACAATTTTTGTTAAGAATGCAATCTTTTCGCAAAAAAAATCTTCCGGGATTCGTTTCAAATCAAAATCATTTTTTGTTTCTTTTATTTAAAAACACAGTGAGATTTTTGCTCTGAACAGACACCATATCATTAACATTGGGAATTGTCATTTCGATTTGATTTGGGAGAAAAAAGTTGATTGTGTTTGATGTTTTGTGATATAAATTGAATTTAGATTTAGACTTTTGATTGTTCTCCGGTTTGATTATCAATGATGGTGATGATATTTTGAATGACAATTGAATTTTTTTTTAATTTTGTTGTTGAGTGACATTCAGTCAATCGTGAAGCAAACAATTGAAGCGCAAACCACTTTCAAAGCCAAAAAAAGAATTTAATTTAACAAAATCTTTTTTCCATTACCACTTTGTCATTCATGAAAACAAAGGTCCGAAAAAAGGAACATCCGAAATTTGGGTGGAAAACCTTCCCGGTGAATCGGATCATCTGATACGATCGGCCGACAAAACAAAAGAAACCTATTGGATGCCAATCGTCAATGCACGCAATCAATCCAAACCAAATCTATTGGATTTCATGTCGGATAAACCATATCTACGAAAGGAATTGCTGGATATTTATGCCAAAATGGGCAACCGTATCGAACAACTTGGTCAGGAATATCAAAACGAACAATTAGAACGATTGGGTTTCCAAATGAAAACCAGTCTCCAGTTTTATCAACAGAACATAGGCAACAATTATGGTCTGATATTGGAATTGGATGCCAATGGCAATATATTGGGTTCCTTACATTCGGTTGCCGGCGTCAATTCCTTCATATCGGAAGCATTGGAAGGAGAATCCGATTCACCGAACGAGCGTGTCCTATACATTGGTTCATTCGGCTATCCCTACATACTGAAACTGGTCATACGCAAACCGGCCATCGATATTGCCTCTCGATTAGCGGTGGTGGCAGCTGCTGCACAACAGACACCGACCATCGTTTCGTTGAACGATCCGGCCGCATTACGAATGATTCAACGCAGTGGATATTCAACTTCGATTTCGAATGAGACAGCAACCAATATCGGCATGATTTCCCCGCTGTTGCTTCATCAATCATTGAACAGTACGACTGCTGCTAATCAATGGTCATCAGTTCGTCATCGTTATTGAGAATTCGTTTTTTTTTGAAATTTGATTTTAATTTGATATAAAAATGCCAACCCAAACAAAATGTACTTGTAAAATTATTGCACACTGAGAAATAAATGCTAATTAAACATAACAAAACAATTATCAAATTCGATTTGCATTCAATTATAATTAATCAATTGATCCATGTTTAAAAGGAAGTAGCCAGTGTTGAACACAGTGTTAAGAACCATGAGTAAAATAGCCGTTGTCAAATTGGATGCGGGTATATTTCCTAAAAAAAATTTAGCTGTAGTATTACACGGTAAAAATGATTTACGCTTGGAAGAATGGCCATTACCAGAAAAACTTAATCCATACGGTAAGAGATCTATCAATACTATCCAATACTAATCATTCATTCGTCCATCATTTCGAATCAAACAGAAGTGTTATTGAAGTCGCATAGTACCGGGATTTGTGGAACGGATCTTCATCTATGGCGTTCGGCACAGGTGGCCAGCTTTCAATTGAGTCGTCCGTTCTGCTTGGGTCATGAACCATCAGCAGTGGTAATGGAATGTGGACCACAAGTAACTAATTTGAAACCAGGCGATCGGGTGGCTGTTGAACCGGCCATTCCATGTTTGAAATGTGAATTTTGTCGCAGTGGTCGATATAATCTTTGTCCAATATCCAACAGACAATCACATGGTCTACCCAATTCGGACGGATCATTGCGTCGATATTATACCCATCGGGCAGATTTCTGTTTCAAGTAAGTCAGCAAACAAACTATGTTCTCTTAGAGATGGTTTTCTTTTTTGGTTCGACTAGATTGCCGGATTGTATTTCGTTGGAAGAAGGTTCATTGGTGGAAGCTTTGGCTGTTGTCATACATGCATGTCGTCGGGTACAGGTACAGGTTGGCGATTCCGTTTTGGTTTGTGGTGCCGGACCCGTAGGTGTAATGGCAATGTTGGCCGCAAAGGCATTTGGCTGTCATAAGGTTTGCATTACCGATGTGAAGCCATCACGATTAGAGATGGCTAAGAAAATGGGTGCCGATCATGTTTATTGTGTTGATACAACCAAAGCAATGACCGATAAACAATTGGCCAGCGAAATCATCGAACTGATAGGCCAACCAGTCGATATTTGTATCGAATGTTCCGGTTTTGAATCCTCACAATCGATGGCCATTTATGCTACACGTCCAGGAGGACGCATTGCTATTGTTGGTCTGGGCGCACCAGCCAATCGTGTGCCATTGTCCACGGCAACAATGAAGGAAATCGATTTGATTGGAATCTGTCGCATCAAAGATGAGTATGTGATGAGAATGACGGTGGTGAAGGTAGAATCAAACTGATTATGATTTATCATTACACAGTTACCCATTGGCCATACGGTTGATTGAGACTGGTCGAATCAATGTGAAGCCATTGATAACTCATCGATTTCAAATCGATAAAGCATTGGATGCATTCAAATTACTTCAATCGGGCACCGAATCGGTTATGAAAGTATTGATTCAATATGAAGATTAATTTTATTATCAAATTAGAAAAATATTCATACAAATAAAACTATCATTTTCCATTCATTTTGTGTTATTACTGTTATTTGTTAATGTTGAACAGAATTGTCGCTATGAATAGAAAGATTACTGTCCACGAGGCGGAAATGATGAAACCAACGGCCACATCCCAATGATTGAATGGATCCCAGCCCCGGTATAGCATAAAACGAACAGCATCCATTGCTTTTGCTTGCGAAACGATCGTACTTACATAGATCAAAAACTGAGGCATCGTATCCACTGGCCATACCACACCTAATTAAAGGGGAATCAAATCATTATTTGAAACCAACTTTTGGAAGTATTGCATGCGGAAACACCCACCACTCAATAGGAATTGAGGGAACATTGAACCCATACAAGCAGCTAATGTGAAATTCTCTTCTTTGGCAATGGCCGATATCATAATACCGTATGCCATACCGGCTACACCTTGCATAACGATCAGAACAGATATCCAAAATACTGGACCACGATTGGGAATGTGAAATATGAAGAATGCCATCAAAAGGACGAGAATTATCTGGAAAATGACTACCACAGTTTGGGTGATAACATGCGAGAGAATGTATTCATTGGGGTATACACCCGACACTAGTGATCGCTGTAGAAGGCCATCTTTGCGTTCCAAAACTAATGTTAATGCAGCCGTAGCTATCGAAGCGAAAAATGATAAAGACATTATGAATGCAGGTGCCATAAATTCGGTGACTGTGGGATTTTCATTGCCCATCAACGGTGCTGGAATCTAAAAGGAAAAAGTGGATTATAATGATTTCCTTCTCCAGCCAACCATTCTTACCCGAATGGGTGAATCAGCCACATCCGGATTGTAGCCATTTTCGGCCAATAAATGTCGAGAAAATTTATGGAAAGCTTCGTAAATTTTTTCCTTGATTTTCATGGCATGAAATTGGGCTATTGGAAGAAACTCGTATCGAGAAGGAAAGAATTAGCAAAAAGAATATCGGCCCATCAATCAAATACTGCTTACAAGACATATCCAGGTAAAGGTCGACGAACGATTCGGCCAACGTTTCATTGTCCATCGACATGTAATCGATTGCTTTCTCGAAACTGGCCCGAGTGAAGTTTGGTCCGAATCGCAGAAAAGCTTTTGCCTGACCCGAACGAACCGATTGGAAACCTTGGTCGATTGAAGCCACTTCGGTAAGATGAATGCTGTGATTGTCGATTTGTTGAAGCATCTCCAAACTATAAAGGCTACTCGAACGATTCACGGATGGATGCATTTCACCGTTGTAAAATGTAACCGGAATATCGAATGGATCACGACCCAAACAAAGAAAGAATAAGGTACATTGAAGGACGGGAATCAACGAAGCAAACAACATGACCGGGAGATTACGCCACATTCGGATGAAATTCTTGGTCAGCAGTGCTGAACTTCGAGCAAAATGATCGAGAATTTTATTGCGTTTCATCAATAAACGTTGAGCAACTGGTGGTGGTGCTGATGGTGTGGGCATCATATTGGTGGAATTGCTCAATGTCATCGTAGTGGTGGTGGTTGCTTGTTGTTGTTCAACTAAATCATCATCCAATTCTTCGGTTCCGGTTTTCGATTCATCATCGTCGAATTGCTGAAATGACAGAATGAATGGATGAATGGGCGAAAATCAAAAAAATGTTACGTACTTTGTGATTGTGGTTATTGTTGGCCATAAGTAATAATGGTTTTTCGGAATTGCTGCAGCAATTAGCGGCCGCACCAGCATATTGTTTGCGTTCGAAAGATGATGATTCATTTTTACGTGTGGCATTAGTATTGTGACAAAGTGCGAGGAAAACTTGTTCCAAATTATTCAATTGAAATTGCTGAATCAATTGTTGGGGATTTCCTTCTTCCAGCAATGCACCATGCCTCATGAATGCAACAGTCGATGCATATTGGGCTTCATCAATATAATGAGTAGTGATTATGACGGTTATTCCTTCCTGCGAGGACAGCGATCGAAGATGACACCAAATTGATTGACGAAGAACAGGATCGATACCGACGGTTGGTTCATCCAATACTAACAGCGGTGGTTTATGCACTAATGCTGCTGCTAATGATACGCGACGTTTTTGGCCGCCACTCAATTTGGCCACAAAACGATCCTGTTCCGGCAATTCGAGAAAAGCGATCAAAAACGCTATCCGGTCGCGAATCGTTTCGATTGGCAATCGATAAAGCCTGCCGAAAAAGAATAATGTTTCCTTGATGGTGAATTCTTCGAACAAGCCAATTTCCTGTGGCATGTAACCGATGCCTGGCCCGGGCACCAGTGATCGGGCTGATCCGGGTATTTCACCGAACACTTTGACATAACCGGATTTCGGCTTCAATAGGCCAACCAGCGAATGAACTAATGTGGTTTTGCCACAACCGCTTGGTCCTAAAATAGCGTAGCTAGAACGTAAAGAGGTAATGAGATGTGGTGTTTGGTTTTAGTTTAACTTACATGGTGCCGACAGGAACTTTGATCGTGATATCGTTCAAGGCATTTTTCGCTTTTTTGCCACCACCATAGGTAAATATCACATTGGTTGCTGTTGCAGCATACATGGGTCTTGGATTGTGTTTTTGTTCTTGATTGGAATGAATCCATTGGGTCATGAATTTGTTGGCGAATAATTTCGGTCGGATGGAACCGAGAATATTTGATCGATTAGTGGTGGTCGATGAGGTTGTTTGATCGGCATTCAAGTGCACTTGAGGAGTGGTGTTTGTGGAGAAAGTAGTATCATTGTAAACAGGTTGATCGTCGTCGAGATGGTGGACACTTTGTAGATTAGATTCTAATCGCTCCATTTGATTGTCGAATTGATTTGTCGTCATGATTGCGATTGATCGGTGATGAGTGTTTGGCATTCACTTTTCAAACTGAAATTTTCTCACCGTAACGAGCCTGAGAAGAATAGAATTTATCTAATTAAACGATTTCTGCCACTGTCATCATGATTGTCGAAAAAATCAACAATGCTCAGAGAAAAGTGATGACATTTTGTCAAAAGCAATTAATTAATAGTGAATTAAGTTGGCCGTGATTAATTAAGATGATATCTACCCAGATAAATTCAACTAGAATGTTTTCGATTCGGTTTGTTTTGATCGGATTGAGAGGGAGAGAGCTCGCCAAACACAAACACAACAAACACAATAATAACAACGCAATGTCTCAAATTACTTAGTTTTTCCGATCGAGAGAAATGTTTGTTGTTGAAAATGACCTGGTCCGACTGATAGCCAGCCAGCCAGAGAGAGTGGGAACGGGAGAGAGATAATGGTTGTTGTTATGTAATCTCTCTATACAGCAGTGTAGTTGCCAATCTTGCTTGCATTTCCTCATCTTGTTTTTCTCTTCGCCACCACTTCCAAATATGTATATAGCGCCCGTAGATGTATCTTTCTCTCTTTCTGTTTTTCAAGTTTGCTCATGACAAAAACGAGTTAGGTTCTGTTTTTTTGGTTAGATTTATATTATAGATTTTAATGTTAAGTGTGTGGTAAAAGTGTTAACAATTGATCGATGGTGATATACATTTAGGACACAATGCCAGCATCTTTGGCCAACGAATAGAATATTGATTGATTATCGGCCAGTAATGACTTGGGTGAATTGAATTCGGCAACTTTTCCGTTATCGAGAACCAAAACCCGATCTGAATCCAAAATAGTGTGCAGACGATGTGCAATGGTGAGCACGGTGCAATGATTGAATTCCTGGCGAATTGTGGCCTGTATTAGCGAATCGGTTTCCAAATCCACGGCAGCTGTTGCTTCATCCAAAACCAAAACATTGGTGCGACGCAATAATGCACGTGCCAAACAGACTAGTTGCCGTTGACCGATTGAAAGATTGTCACCGCCTTCGTTCACCTGATGATTCAAACCTTCGGGCAATGATTGTACGAATGCTTTGAGATGGGATAATTGTAGGACTTTCCATAGTTGTTCATCACTGTATTCATCGAACGGGTCCAGATTGAATCGTAAACTGCCGCAGAATAGAACTGGATCTTGTGGAATGATGGTGATACGGGATCGTAGTTTCTAATTTGAAATATGATTAATAATCCGACCAACAGATAAACAAGGGCAAATGAACTTACATGCAAACCTAGTTTAGAAATGCAAACATTATCGATAGTGATGGATCCTTGAACCGATTCGATAATGCGAAACAAGGCCAATGTTAGGGAGGACTTTCCTGCACCAGTGCGACCAACTATGCCTACTTTTTCGCCTTTCTCCACTTGGATATCGATGCCTTTCAGGACAAGATCTAAATTGGGACGATATTTGGTGGCATAATTCTCGAAATGAATGGCGCCATCTTTTGGCCAATCTTGCGGCAATGAATCGTCGATCGAATCGAGTTTCCATTCAGCTTCAGGATTGACATCGGTATATTCGGAGATACGTTCGACGGCAACCACATTGTTTTCGATTTCGGCAAACATCCGAACACACCAATTCAGCGAAAGTGTTACATTCAAAGCATAGGACAGCGAAAGACCAATACTGCTGCCAGTCAAACCTTCTTTGGTGATGGTGGCCAAAAAGGATGCGAAAAAAACGAGGCAGTTTGCCAGGAATTCTAGTCGTATCTGAAGCCAACAATTGGCCACCTGGCTTGGATAGAAACATCGAAGATTATAATCAACACGACGATTCGATTCGTGAATGAAACGATCGGTGGCATCATATGCTTTGATGGTGTTGACACCTTGAATAGTTTCGGAGAAGTGGGTGAAAATTGGAGAGCGAGATACGGATTCAATACGCTTCAGTTGCCGACTGGTGGCCACATAGAAACGTTGAATGAAAAAATATAGAACCATGAAGGGAAGCACAAACGCCAAGAATATGGGAGTCTTGATCGATATGATGACCAATGTGACCATCACCTGTAAGGTATTGTTAAGGACAAGTCTCATAATGAATTGAATGTAATTGTCAAGGACATCGATATCTTTGCTGAATCGATTCATGATCCTCCCTAATGGTGTTGTATCGAAAAAGTGCATAGGGGCATGAATAATACTGTCCAATAATCGTTGATGTAGTGTGCGCGAAGCATTCAATGTTCCATAGATGATGGACATCCAACCGAAAATGACGAAAAATACCTGACAAAATCCAATGACAAAATAGATGATCAAATTGGTCAAGTTGCGAGATTCTTCCGGATCATGGTCGACACGTTCGGTCCAGACAGAAAGCCAGAAATTGGAACCTGCACTTGAAGCACTGCTGCCAACATAATTGATTATGATAGCTGCCGACCATAGTGGTGATAATGCTAGGAGGAATTTTTTGAATACCGATAGAGATATGTGACCAGTTTCTATGTTTTCCGCTTCCACCAATTTGGTTTGATCATTTGGTTTGGCGGTTTTGCTGATTGCTGTTGAATGGGAATGACGTGATTTGATTGATGTTTGGGTGTTTTTCCTCGATGATTTTTGACATTCAACATACTCACTGACCGATCGAACTAAGTTAGGAATTGCTACTGCTGCTGCTGGTATTGATTGATCATTGATGATCGATATCGATTGATCCTTGTCCTCGTCGTCATTTGCTTGGGCAGCATAGTTTTGTATTAGTTCCTGGAAACTAGGGTTGCTCTTCAACAGCGATTGATATGGCCCAATATCTTCGATTCGCCCGTTTTTCACCATCACTACCTGGTCGACCAACGGCAGAACATAGAGTGCATTGGTGACCAAAATCCTAGTATGATCACGGAGAATACCAGATTGGGAGCTAAGAACTCGATCGAAAATATGCTTGCCAACATGGCTATCAACAGCTGATAAGGGATCATCAAACAAAAACAGATTGGAATTGGAATAACAAGCACGTGCAATACTGACACGTTGTTTTTGGCCACCTGAAAGATTGATGCCTTTTTCACCGATTTCAGTTTGATCACCACCATTTAGCATTTCGAAGTCGGGACGCAATGCACAGGCATCAATGATACGGTCATATTTTCGTCGATCATACGGCAGACCGAACAGAATATTATCACGAAGGGTTAGATTCTGAATCCACGCCTGTTGCGAAACATAGGCCATTTGTTGTTCACGATCAATGTTGATGGTGCCGGAATGTTTATGCATTTCACCCAGCAGCGCTTGTAGCAGGGAACTTTTACCCGAACCAACCGGTCCCACAATGGCGACTAATTTCTTTTTCGGTATAGTCATGGTTATATCGGACAAAGTGAGCATCGGTTTGGATTGTTGATTATCATCATTGTTTTCCATGTTGGGGTCAATTGGCTGATGGGCAGCCCATGAGAACGATGCATTCTTCACCGAAACGGCATCCTCGTGCATAGGATTGCGTTCAACGTAATCCCGTGTTTCATCTTGATTCAAAAATGCGTTGATGCGTTTCATGGAGACGATCGTGAGAATGAGGCCGGAAAGCATATTTGGAATAACGATAAGGGGTATGCGTAGAATATTGAATAGCGATATCGATACGAATGCTTTCGCTGCAGTTAGTTCGCCGCCCAAGGCAATGTAGGTGGTGAATGTGAGCATTGCCACAAAGAATGGCGAACAACTTCCAAAGCAAATGAATATTGTTTGCACCAAGCCGGACATTTTGATAGATTGCAATTCGCGCAGACGAATGTTGCGAATTTTCGCGAAAAACGCCGGTTCCCATGCATACAATTTGAGCACTTTGATTCCGTTCAGCATTTCGCTTACCGCTTTGAGACGTTGATCCTTCATTTGCATTTGTTTGCGTTGAATTTTTTTCACCTTGCTTGCCACAAAGGAATTTAGCGGAATTGTGAGCACCATGAGAATGACACCGCCAATGACAGCTGGGCCAAGTTCACTATACAGTAGATATAGTCCGATGGCTATTTGAATGGGTGCCGTCCAAAGAAAACACAGATATGGGAGCAGTTCGGTAAAACGTTGCGAATCGACAGCCATCAGATTGACAATTTCACCGGTAGCATAGTTTTTTTTGGCATGATTGGCCAATACCAAGGTCTTGCGATAAATCACCGATACCATTATGGCACGCATACGCATCGACATTACAGCCATGCGATGGGCTTGATAACCAGAACTAAAACTTTGAACAATGTTGGTGACCATAAATACAAACGAAAAGAATATTCCCTGCCAAAGTGGCGCTATCGGATCGGTCGTGAAATTGATCATGTATCTATGGGTGCAATACAGTGTGGTTAGCATAAAGTGTGTGTGATTGAATATAACGCTTACTTGAGAACCATGGAATTGGACAGTTGCAGAAGATCGGTAAAGACACGAGCCAAGGATGGAAAGAGGAAATATGACCAGTACATTTTGGTAAACATGCTCCATAGATTGATTTTTTTCTTTCGAAGCAAATAGTCATCCTGGTGCTGTTTATCTTGTGGCATGAATTTGGGATGTTTCCAGATCCGATTGAACTGTTGGAATAGATATTCGCAATTATTCCAGATGGGAAGACGCCATAAATCACGGCTGGTCAATGGACGACGCCAGCCTTTGATGGCCAAACTATTGAACCACCAGAATGTCAACTTTGACGGAACTGATGACAGTTCTTTTGGACAAAGTTTAATTGGATTTTTTTCATTGTCCAAGTGATTCGGATCGGTTGAACTGAATTGGTCGAGCGAGCCGGATAAAATGATGTTTTCGATATGATCAGTACGATCGGAAAATGATGACATGATAAATAATAAGATTTGTAATGCATATTCAATGTAAGAATAGGTTAGCATTATATCGATTCGCTTGTCGGTTATGATGGCAAAAGTATTGAACAAAACTAGCAATAACAGATAAAACCAATTCAGACCATTATTTATGAAACCATGTTGACGTTGTAGATGAAGAAATGTGATGAATATAGCATAGCTTAGTGACGACAACCATATGGATAATAAATGGGCATTGCTTATTGTGCCGCTGGTGGTTGTGCTACGAATCGAAACATGAATGGCATGTATCAATCCTACGATCAACAATGTGAATGCCAGTAAAAATTTGAAACAATTGTAGCAGTTCCACGGCAATTTCGAACGAAATCTCGATCGAATCAGGTATTCATACAACATATAAGGTGTGAGAATCCATAACAGAATGATTGGGGGCCAACTTAATCCAGTATCGATGAAACATGATGTTAAAGTGGGAGTTTCCGTATACCAAGATTTGTCGTGATCCTAGTCATTTGGTTTAGTCATGAATGACAAAAGAGAAGAGCAGTGCATTGAACAACTTACCCAGAATGGAGAATGATCATTACATAGTTTGGTGAATAAAAATATTCGACTCGAATTTTGCGAATCTTGTGCCATTTGTCAATGATGATGGGTTGGATTGGCGATTGAGAATGTGAATGGAACGATGCTTTATAAATGATGATTTAGTTGCTACAATGTCCATTATAATGTTTATGGTGTGGAAGAGAGAGGGTTGTAAAATTTAAAATTTATTAACTTTATCATAAGATTGCCAGAATGGAAATGGAGAAAAATAGTATTTATGACTTAATGTCATGCAATAATAATAATAAAATGATTTGATAATGATTATATCTTTTTCCATTTGCACTTTTCCGTACTGACTGAATTGTATTCACTGCAAAAACCCAAATCCAAATTATCATTATCATTATGTAGGCTATTTTGGTAGCGGGTGCGATTGGTGCATTTTTTATTTGTCCTCGACATAACGACGCCATTTACTTACCATCATCGGTTTGGTTGAGAGATGTATTATCCATATTTCATTGGATTTCCTTCCATGCTTACTTTGAATGAAAAATTGCCTGTATCACATCATTATTGTTTTGATTTGTATTAGGTGGTGGTTGGCAAAGCATTTAGTTATTAGACCAGTGATTCTCAACCCGTGTGCCGCGAAATTCTGAAAATGCAACTGTTATATATTTAAAAATTCTAAAATT